>OJDK01000651.1_pt1 | contig 12198 bp, 6 predicted proteins | sample 1592791 | NCBI WGS metagenome assembly OJDK01 (sample SAMN05416878, study PRJEB24817) | seawater metagenome | isolation source: Sea water | place: Canada:Atlantic | collected 2013-11
GCTATGTGGAATCGCTGTCCACCTACGCCCGCCAGTTCCTGTCGATGATGGAAAAACCCGATGTGGACCACATCGAGGGGCTAAGCCCGGCCATTTCCATCGAACAGAAATCCACTAGCCACAACCCTCGCTCCACCGTGGGCACCATTACCGAAATCTACGACTATCTGCGCCTATTGTTCGCCCGGGTCGGGGAACCCCGCTGCCCCGAACATGATGCCCCATTAGCAGCACAAACCATCAGCCAGATGGTCGATCAAGTATTGACCATGGAAGAAGGCAGCAAGCTCATGCTGCTGGCACCGGTGATCCGGGAAAAGAAAGGTGAGCACGTCCACCTGTTCGAAGAGCTGCGCGCCCAGGGTTTTATTCGGGCACGCATTGACGGCCGCATCTACGACATGGACGACACGCCGGACCTGGACAAGAACAAGAAACACACCATCGAAGTGGTCGTCGATCGTTTCAAGGTGCGTGACGATCTGCAGAACCGCCTGGCGGAATCTTTCGAAACCGCCCTGAATCTGGCCGACGACATTGCCGTGATCGCCCCCATGGAAGGCGACGGCGAGGAAACCACTTTCTCTGCCAAATTCGCCTGCCCCACCTGCGGCTACTCGATCCCGGAGCTGGAACCTCGCCTGTTCTCATTCAATAACCCGGCCGGCGCCTGCCCCAGCTGTGACGGTTTGGGCATGAAACAGTTTTTCGATGAAAGCAAGGTGATCAATTCCGACGAGCTTTCTCTCTCTGAGGGCGCTATCCGGGGCTGGGATCGACGAAACGTGTATTATTTCCAGATGCTCAACTCCCTTTCCCAGAGCATTGGTTTCGACATGGATGCGGCCCTCAAGGATCTACCCAAAGACGTGCGCAAGAAGGTGCTGCACGGCACCGGCAAAGAAAGCATCGAGTTCCGTTACCTTAACGACCGCGGCGATATCATCAAACGCAACCATCCGTTCGAGGGCATCATTCCCAACATGGAGCGTCGCTACCGGGAAACCGAATCCGACGCGGTACGTGAAGACCTGCTCGGCTATATGTCGACCTCTAGCTGCCCCAGCTGTAACGGATCACGTTTGCGTGAAGCGGCTCGCCATGTCTTTATCGAACAAACCAACCTACCGGAAGTAGTGCGCCTGGCCGTGGGCAAGGCGCACGCCTATTTCAGCGACTTGAAACTGCCTGGCAGCAGAGGTGAAATTGCTGACAAGATCCTCAAGGAAATCCGCGACCGGCTACAGTTCCTGGTCAACGTGGGGCTGGAATATTTAACCCTGGAACGTAGTGCAGAAACCTTGTCCGGCGGTGAAGCCCAGCGGATTCGTCTGGCCAGCCAGATCGGCGCGGGCCTGGTAGGCGTGATGTATGTACTGGACGAGCCATCCATCGGTTTGCATCAACGCGATAACGAGCGCCTGCTGAGCACCCTGACTCGACTGCGCGATCTGGGTAATACCGTCATTGTGGTGGAACATGATGAGGATGCCATCCGTCTGGCCGATCATGTGATCGATATCGGCCCCGGCGCTGGCGTCCACGGCGGCGAAGTCATCGCCCAGGGCCGCGCCCAGGATGTAGCCGACAACCCGGCCTCACTCACCGGCGATTATCTCTCCGGCCGGAAGCAAATCGCCATTCCGGCCCAACACCGACAACACAATGACGATCGCTGGCTGACACTGCACGGCGCCACTGGCAATAACCTGAAAGGGCACCCACTCAATATCCCGGTAGGGCTACTGACCTGTATCACCGGCGTGTCCGGTTCCGGCAAGTCCACCCTGATCAACAGCACCCTGTACCCGTTGGCAGCCACCAAGCTCAACAAGGCCACCACACTCACCGCCTCACCCCATGAGTCCGTCGAAGGCCTTGAGCATTTCGACAAGGTGGTGGATATCGACCAGAGCCCCATCGGTCGCACCCCCCGCTCCAACCCTGCCACCTACACAGGCATTTTTACTCCGGTGCGCGAACTGTTCGCTGGCACCCAGGAAGCCCGCGCCCGCGGCTACAAGCCGGGCCGCTTCAGTTTCAATGTGAAAGGCGGCCGCTGCGAGGCCTGTCAGGGCGACGGCGTCATCAAGGTAGAGATGCACTTTCTACCCGATATCTATGTTCCCTGCGAAGTCTGTGATGGCAGACGCTACAACCGGGAGACCTTGGAAATCACCTACAAGGGTAAAAATATCTTTGAAGTGCTCGACCTGACTATCGAAGATGCCCGCGAGTTTTTCGATGCCGTCCCGTCACTGGCGCGCAAGCTACAGACATTGATGGATGTAGGCCTCAGCTATGTGAAACTCGGCCAGGCCGCCACCACCCTGTCCGGCGGTGAAGCACAACGGGTCAAGCTGGCCAAAGAGCTGTCTCGGCGGGATACCGGCAACACCCTCTACATTCTCGACGAACCCACCACCGGCCTGCACTTTCATGATATTCAGCTACTGCTGGACGTGCTTAACCGTCTGGCTGACCACGGTAATTCCGTGGTGGTGATAGAGCACAATCTGGATGTCATCAAAACCGCAGACTGGATTGTGGACCTGGGCCCAGAGGGCGGCGATGGCGGCGGAGAGATCATCGCCGCGCAGCTGGCCGAGGTTGGTATCACCGCCAAGATCAACAATGTCGAATGGGCCCAATGGCTTGAAACGGTGTTCAAGGGAAAGAACTTCGGCATGACAATCGTAAGTCACACCGAACCGATGGATATCGGCATCTACGCCAACCCTGATTACTATTTCCAATATGACAATCCTGATTTTCAGGCTTTGATGACCAAGCTGAACACGACCACCGACCCGGAAGCACGCAACGCGTTGCTGGGCGAGGCGCAGACCATGATCGCCCAAGATCACGTCAACGGTTTCCTGTTCCAGCTGGCGTCACTGTCCGTTGCAAAAGCAGGTCTGACCGGCCTTTGGCGCAATGCCCCGACGCAGGCTGTCGACCTTACCGGTGTTTCCTGGGCCGAATAGGGCGACATTTGAAAAAAGCGATAGAAGGGGGCTTGGGCCGTGCGCAATGCCCCTTTTTTATACCATATGATTACCCCCCGCTCGCCCGAGTTGTGCCATTGCCCAAGATCGGCAGCGTCTGAACCTTCGCCGCCACCCGCGTAGGGAAAGCGCGCCCGAAGATATCACTGGTCAAGCCGAACTGCCTTATCCGCCCCTCGGACAATATTAGCACTTTGTTCAACGCCGAAATTGCACAGGGCTGGCGCGCCGTGATCACCACCGTGCTACCCCGATCACGCATATGGCGTGCGACCTCTGCCACGATCTGTTCAGCATCGGGACAGCTGAAAAGCGACCGCAGCGGATCATCCATCAAAACCAGCGCCGGATTGCAGACCAACGCCCGCGCCAGCCCGATCTGCTGTAACTGCCCTTGGGTTAACGAGGATCCCCCACCCCCGCTCACAACACTCATATACCCATTCGGAAGAGCCATAATGGCGTGGTGTACACGGGCCAGCTTCGCAGCGGCGATCACCTGCGCATCCGTGGTATCGGGGCGAAATCTGGAAATGTTGTCGAAAATCGTCGCGGGCAGAAGATCAATGGTATCGGGCAAATAGCCGATCGCAGAGCCAATCTGCGCGGAAGGCCATCGGGCCAGATTAACGGCATCAAACCGAACCTCACCGGTTGTAGGAGCCGCAACGCCAACAGCCAGTTTTGCCAATATGCTTTTGCCCGCATTTGGCCCGCCAAGCACGCACAGCCCATCCCCCGGTGACAGGTCAAAAGAGACATCCTTCAGCCCGTTTTCCGCTCGCCCCTCGATCCCGTGGGAAACGGCAGTGAAAGAAATCCGGCCCTTTGGTTCAGGCAAAGCAACCCCCTCGCGCGCCGGGATATTCTGAGAAAAATGGTGGTGCAGATGGCGGTGCGCGGACCAACCGCATGCAATCCCCTGCCAGCCGCTGATCATCTGGTCGATAGGGGCCAGTACGCGCCCCGCCAAGATCGAAGCGGCCATAATCATCCCCGCCGAGATTTGGCCCTGAATGACCAATATGGCCCCGACTGTCAGGATCGAGGATTGCAACATCAGGCGGAACGATTTGCTGAACGATGCCAGTGCATCCGGCGGGGCATGCAGGCGCTGGTGCCACGCCAGACTGCTGCGCTGAAGCCCGCGCCAATATGTGGCAAGATCATCTTGCATACGCATGGCGCGCAGCGGCTCCGCCAGACGGCGACTGTGATAGGACATATCAGCGAGGGTATGATCCTTATTTGCAGAGATGTTGATGGTGTTGCGCGTCAAATATCGGCCCGTTGCCATCATGGCACAAGCCAACGCCGCGCCGCCCAGAACCATCGCCCCCAACCAAGGGTGAATGATGAATAGGGCCAACAAAAAGATCGGCACAAACGGCATATCACAGACACTTATGAACGCGGCACTAGACAGCAGACGTCTAAGTTGCCCCAGTTGTTGCAGGGGCTCTTGTGCGCTTGCCGGTACGTTGTTCTTTTCATCATTGCTGATCCAAGCCGCGAAACACTCAGCCCCAAGCGCCAGGTCCAAACGCACCGAAAGACGGGCCAAAAGCCGTTGCCGGATCAGGTCAAAAAGCCCGAAGAAACAATAGAGAAGCAGTACAAGCCCGAAGAGCCCCATCAGCGTGACCACTGAGCCACTAGGCAAAACGCGGTCATATATCTGGATCATGTAAATCGATCCTGTGAGCAGCAGGATGTTGATCAACCCACTGACAACAAAAAGCAGCCCAATCCCCCCAAGCTGTGATCGCAACGCGGCGGCATAGATGTTGTGCGTCTGCACGTTGCACTTCCCCCAAACCAATCAGTCGTCATGGCCGACATCCCCTTGCGGCCTGACTTCTGTGGTAGGGTGATTTCCTTTACAAAGTGGAAAAATTGGCAAATCCGAAAAGGATCAATATTTCAAATTGTACGTTCATTCTGCGGGGATCGCGGCTTCGCATCTACCATCCACAGTCCCGCCCCAAATATGAAGAATACGAAACCATAGATGCTGCCCCAAATGTGCACCGTCGACAGCGTGAGGGTGAGCCCTGTAAAGCAGAGTATCCAGCCTAGCCGTAGCGCCGCTAGGGTCCGATCCATGGTGAAATCTTTGCGCCCGACACGCCAGAGCGCATAGCCATAGCCGACTGTCAAAAAAGTAAACGCCGGCAATCCGAAACGCATCGCGATAAATAGCCAAAAATTATCGATACTCGAGGTGTGCATCCAAACCGGCCTGAGCCAATCGTTTAGCCCAAGTCCAAATACAGGCGCGCTCCAGACATTGGTCATACCCCATTGGAAAATAGCCGACCGCCAATAGGCGCTTTCGGCAGAAAATGTCGCATAGCTCATGAAAACTTGGATCGGGGTTCGATTGGAAAGGAGATCAATCACGACGTAAAAAATAACAAAACAGGTTGAGAGGATTAGCCATCGTCGCCCGATCCTGCGACATAGGTAGCTCCAGAATATCAGCCCTATCTGCACGATTGCCGCCAGCAGCGCGCCGCTGGACAGCGATAGAAAGCAGCTGGCGCAAATCACCGTCATAACCACGGACCGCAAACCCAAGCTGTGCCGCTCCCCCAGCCCGATAAAGTACAGAGACGTCGCCATTGTACAAAACAAGCCCCAGTGAATTGGATGCTCGAACGAAAGTTGCACCCGCTCCAGTCCCATGCGGCGATCAATCGCCAGATCCACCGGGGTCGTAAGCCCGGTCATCTTCCACAGCTCAATGGGAACAGATGTCCCGCTTTGCGACTCTATCAAAGCCAAAGGGAAGCATAACACGATCAGTCCTGTGAGGATCTTAACCACTGCGGCAAAGCTGTGTCTGTCTCGGATAAAGGCGCGCCCGATCAAATACCCGCCTAGAAACTCGACCCCGATTGAGCCTGCATTCTGTGTCGCTTCCACCGGGTTGTTGACCGCCAAGGCCAGCGAAACCCAGAGAAAATGCATAAAGAACATAATGTCTGTCAACAAAACACGCCCGAAGTGGCCGCAAAACAGACGGAGACTTAGCGGAATAATCAGCACTGCTAATAACGCCTTGGTCCCGGTCATATAGACCGACCCTAAATTGAAGCCGACGGGCACCAGCAGGAGCACGAAATACACGAGCACAACCCGTGATACGGGCCGTTGACGGTATAGCCGTATGCGCTTGAGAGAGCGGTGCTGGTCCGTCGCGTATATATGGTTCACGTCCAAATCATATCTGTCCTTTCGTAAGAAGAATCGGCAGTGCCACCACCATTGGGCTGAACATTTAATATTGCGTGAAGATTAACCCGCCCTTCGCCTCTTCCCCTGCGAATGCAACGGCTCAGCGAGGTTGATATGTATCGATGCCTACGAATTCTGATCGCAAGGTATGGACTATGCAGATGACACTCGGACTGGGCATGAAACTGGGGCAAACGATGGCGGGGTCGCTGCCGCTAAAGATTTCGCCCGTCACGGAAATTCTTGCAGATGGTTGGCGGGCCGAGCACCGAGATATGCCGTCGTTTTCCACCACTTCCGAGGCGCGGAATGTGACCGTGAACCGGCGCGGTTTTGATACGGCGGCGACGGCTGTCAGCAAGGCTTCGGTTGTGCAGCTCACCAGCCGTGTCAGGCAGCCCTACCCAAATCATTCAAATTTTACTGACAAGACAGTCGCGTGTTCAGACTTTGTTTACGCGGGCGATACTATCAACGGTGCAATCAATCACAGCACAAGGCCAGCGCCCCGGCCTATTGCCATGTGGTTAAACCATGACCGTGAGAGGGTAGAAGATGATGCACATATACTAAGGCTGGCAGTTGCCCACGCATATGCCCAACAGGGGCAACCCGTCGCGGCGGTGCGGTTCATCGTCCGCGATACGCTTGGCAACGAAGCATCGCAGCTTGTGTCGTCGCAAAGCAGTCTTGGATTTGAGGCGTCGGGGCTCCATGTTCCGCATTATGCAGCGACGGTTGATCTATCAGGCTTGGCCCAGGGGGATTTATTGACTGTAGATGCCACCATCTACCCATGGGTGGGGGACGCCTTTTCCATCAGTGCCGACGCCGATGAATATCCGTCCCCCAACCTGACGACGCTTCGGATGCTGAACGACACGAGCGGCGGGTATGGGGCATGTTATGCCCAGGTCGATGGAACCACGGGCGACGATGCGACGGGTCAGGCTGCGTCTGCGCGCGCAGATGCCATTGCCGCCCCATTTGCGTCAATCGCGGCCGCGGCCGACGCGATAAAGGAATTTAATGCCGCGCATTTTGGGCGGGTGGATGATGCAGGGGGTGGAACGATTTTACTGGCAGAGGGGGCGCATATCCTAACGCCTTTCAAGGCTGCCGGTCGCTCGGCACAGTTGCCCTTGTGTATCAGGGCTGAAGACCCGTCCAAACGGGATACCACGATCTTAACGGACGGTGGAGTCAATCGGTTCAACGGCATACCAACGCACCTCAAGATTTGTGATGTCACTTTGCAGAAAGGCGGGGCGAACACGGTGTTTCTGGACAGTGGTGCGGACTCGGCAGGCAATCTTTTGATAACAAAGAACTGTCTTTGGGACGCCAACGGATTCGGCAGCTACGGCGCTTGGGTTTACCGGGTGGGGCGCTTTGTACAAATCAACTGCTCCGTCGTGCCCAACGAAGATCCACACCAGGGTAATTCATTTTCGACCGAAGCAATCATGGTCACCGCGATCGGCTGCAAAAGCTGTGCCGGAACAATCACCTATCAGGCGCTCGGCTGTTCGGGGCTTGACGAATTTACCCTCCGGGCGCCGATTGGCAACCGGCCTGCCATGACCGGCACGTTTTTAGGGTGGAACACATTCAGCAATGGCAGCGCGACCAATGCAATCGTTTCCGTAAGCGCCGAGATCGGCGCGCGGGGCTTTGCTTTTGTAGGGAACATCGTGGAAAGCTGGGGGAGCTCCACAAATGCGGCGCTGCGATTGAACGCTGACAGCGACACAAATGCAGCCCAAAACATCGTTGTGCACAACAATACCATCGCGGGGGAACGCGCGAATTTGCTGTATCTGGACGGCAGCGAGAACGTGGCGAAATCGGGCTCTTTCCGGAACAATCTGTTTCACCGCATCAATATCAAAAGCGATGTATTTTCCGGCGAAACCTCCCTTACCGGCAACTGGCCAGCGCGGTACAAGGTTGGATGGTCGCATAATGTCGCAATCGCAGGGTCAAGTAATGAACCCGGCTATGGCCCGTCCTCGTGGCTGGGGGAACTGCCGTCGATCGGTGAGGTTTCACATATCGCCTCGCCTTGGGTCGACGACCGCTCTCACACCGGCAGCAACACAGGCAGCGGTGACTACCGCCCCGACGCACTGTCCGATCTGCCCAAAATATCACCCGCGCAGGCCCCCTATGGGACCGACCTTGTGGGAAATACATTGGGCGATAGCGGCTTTATCGGCGCGGTGCTATCCTTCGCGTGATCAAAGACCCGCGCTGCCCCTCCCGCGCGAAGGTCAGCGCGGGCCGTTCAATCCAGTGCCAGGACGATACCGCGCAAAGCAACGTCAACGGCAAGGCCAGCGCAATGTTCAGCGCCGGCGTCATGTCCGCCCACACCCAAACCACCAGCCCCTGCAGCGGCATCGCGTAAATATATATACCGTATGAATAATCTCCGACCCTATTGAACATCAGCAGGGGGCCTACCTTGCAATACCCTGCCCAGAGGCTGGTGTAGGTCACAGCCAGTGCAAGCATTGGAAAAGCGAAAACCGTAGCGTGCACGGCCCATGTCAGGACGATCAACCCAAGGACGAAGGGCCACCGCAAGGGGATATAATCACGCCAGATCCAGCAGGAGGCCCCGAAAACAAAGGGCAACGACAGCAGCCGCGTTTGCTGTAGGCGCGGATGAATGAGGTCGCCGAGATACGGCGCGATTCCCCACGCGATCAGGTAAAGCGCCAACAGCACCGCCATCACCCGCCGGCGGGACAGGGCCCCGACAAGGCCGACGAACAGGATAAGTGCATAGCAGGCGACCTCATGCGCGAGCGTCCAAATCGACCCCTCTACGGTGGGATAGGGGTTCGTCGTGAACACGCCCGGCAAGGTATATTGTGGTTTAAACAAGAGTATATTTTGCACGATAAACCGCGCCGTATCGGGATGCGACAGATACGTACCCGCGTCTAACCCGCTGACCAGCGGCCCCATGATCAGCGCCACGATCAAGATGGACACGGCCAACCCCGGCAGCAGACGCGCGGCCCGCGCCGTGACAAAGGACAAGGCAGACCCCTGCCGGTCGTAGCTGCCCGCGATGAAAAAGCCGGACAGGCCAAAGAACACAAAAACCGCCAGCTCCCCCAGCGAATAGCCAAGCGCTGTTTTCAAAGGCTCAACCGTGCCGCGCCCAAGCGCGAGCGGCCACGCGTGAGAGACCAACACCGCCACCGCCGCGAGAAAGCGAATGAGGTTAAAGTGGTTGTCCCGCCCGATGGCAAGCTCGGACAGACGGGGCGGCTTGACGCGTCTCTTCATGGTGAGCGGCTGCCGTTGCTTTGGCCGGGGCATGTCACTTGTGCGGTCAAAGTCTTCTTAACGGTGCTGTATCGCCTTGGGATCCATCCCATCGGGTGCTCCTTTTGTGAAAGTAATTCTGCAGACATCAGGCAGCACCATCGCCAGACCGGCCAGCAACAGGCCGAAGCCTGCGGCCCGAACCCCCATCGGCTGGCCCTGCGTGAAAACCGCCCAAGCCAATACCGCGACCATACAGATCAGCGGCAGGGCCAATGACCGGAGCGGCACCCGTTGCACGCGGTGCATCCAGAGCAGCGCAATCATCAGCCCCGCGGCTTCGCCCAGTCCTGCGATATGCACCACATGGGGCAGGCTTGCGCCTTGCAGCACACCCCATGCCGCGAGGGGTAGGAACGTGATACGCAACAGGTCCGTCAAAAGCTCGGTCTTGCGATAGCCTTCGCCCAGCGCGACAATCGCACACCCGCCTTTGACCACCCGCAACGCCTGAACCGCCGTCAAGAGCGTCAGCAGGGGCAACACAGCGCGGTATTTATCGCCCAAAACATGATGCACGAAGGAACCCCCAAGCAGGTTGACTGCCATGACCATTCCCGCAGCCAGCACAATATGGCTTTGGATCGTGGTGATCGCCTGGGCCCGAAATTCCTGGCGCGCGGTGCTGGCTGACAGGCGGGGTAGAAACAGGCTCATCGTGCTGCGCATCAGAACCAGCGACGGCGTCAGTGTCAGCGATACGGCCATGGAAAACAGGGCCAGCGCCTCTAGCCCCAGAAGACGCCCGACGATGGCGCGTTCGCCATTGAACACCAGAAACATCACCGCCCCGCTTGCCATGAGGGGCCAGCCGAACTGCATGCTTTGGACCATAATGGTCCGATCAAACCGCAGCCGATAAGGGCGTTTCGCAACTGCGTGAGACATGAGCGTGCCCAGCGCCATATGCACCAACACGGCAAAAAGCATGATGCGGAAGTCATCGAACATCCGCGATAGGGGCAGCAGCGCGGCCAACGACCCCAGCGGCGGCAGCAGCGCGATCCATATCGCGGCGCGATATTTGTGGTGACGGGTCTGGCGATAGACGTCCAGATGCATCGCCCCCTGTAACAGCGGCACTACAGAGATCAGCTGAAACGCCCATGTCAGCTGCAACACCCCGAAGGCACGCGCCAGAAGCGGCGCGAGAAGGAACAGCGCCGCCGCCCCGATCACGCCGCGTATCAGCGCCACACCATGCAGCGCGCTATGAAAATCCGCATCATCCCCCTTGGGCGCATTGACGATCTGTTGTTGAAAGCCAAGCGCGGTCAGCATCTCTATCATGGCAAGCGCGAGCACGAGGCTTGTGCCGATCCCGAAATCTTCGAGGCTGATCAGACGCGACACCACCACCATGCGCAGCAGCAAGATCGCGGCGGCGCAGGCGTTGCCGGACAGCAGAAAGCCAAACGACCGGATCACGGGCCACCCCCTGTCGCGCATCTGATGTCAGGGCAGGTCAATGCGGTTCCACCGGTGCAAAAGCCGTTCGGGGTCATGGCCCCGCAGCAGCGACAGCATCCGTCGCGCGCGGTAAAGACGGATAGACATCAGCCCGATCAACGCCATCAGACGGTTGCGCGCGCCCTTGACGCGGGGACTGGTCGCGACCTCTGCCACAGCGCAGAGCGGTGACGGAACGAGCAGCAGCGCCTTTATCGCCCACCGGATCCGGCCGCCAAGGCCGGTACAGCGCGCCCAGTCATGGGCAAGCTGCCTGTCCCATTTCAGCCGCAGGCCCGTCGCCGTATGCGGCGGGTGATAGACAAGCAGATCGGCGGCGAAGCCTATGCGATATCCGGCAAAGGTGGCGCGCTGGCCCCAGTCGCGGTCTTCGGCATGGTGGAGGCCCTTGAACGGGCCGACCGCGTCGAACACCTTGCGATGCACGATCAGATTGCCCGTCCCCGTGAACCCCTGCTGCGCGATGTAGCGGTCCATCCGATAAGCAAAAATCGCTTGATATGCGGTCGCGGGATCAAGTCTGCGCCCATTACGTTCGATACGGACATCACCGCCAAGGATCGCATTGGGGTCGCGCGCCATATGCGCGGCAATATGCGCCAGCCAATGCGCGTCGGGCAGGCAATCGGCGTCGAGAAAGGCAAGCACATCGGCCTGTGCCCGCGCCGCGCCAAGGTTACGTGCGGGGCCGGGGCCGGGGATCGGCTGATGGATCAGGGATACCCATGGGTAATCGCTAACAACTCCTTGCGGTGACCGGGCGGAGCCATTGTCGACGACGATCACCTCGACCGGCTTGCATGTGCCCGCATCCAGCGCGGCAAGGCAACGCGCAAGGGCCTTGTGTTGGTTGAGATGGGGGATCACGACAGTGATTCCGGGTGGGGCGGACGGTGTGTTCATCCCCTCTTAAGACGGGAAGATGGTAAAGATTTCGCTAACGTCGAGGTCTCAGGAGCCGCGGAACCCCCGGCGCAGCTGGCTGCTGATAGGTTCCGCCAGATAACTCAACACGGTCCTGTCCTTGGTCTTCAAAAACGCCTCGATCGGCATGCCGGGGACCAAACGGACGGAGGTTGGCAGACGGTCCAGCTCGGTACGGGGGCTGTCTCTTATACACATCTGACGCTGCCGACGA
>OJDK01000653.1_pt1 | contig 12194 bp, 9 predicted proteins | sample 1592791 | NCBI WGS metagenome assembly OJDK01 (sample SAMN05416878, study PRJEB24817) | seawater metagenome | isolation source: Sea water | place: Canada:Atlantic | collected 2013-11
ATCTACACGTAAGGAGTCGTCGGCAGCGTCAGATGTGTATAAGAGACAGGTGCTTTAGATTTACCACCATCTAAACTAGATATTGGTAAGTTGACGTATGAATTTCATATTGAAGATCAAAAATATGGCAATGCAACCGCCTTTGTCGCTAATAAATTAGGCTATGCCAAAGAAAATAAAGGTATTGAGCCAAAAGATGTTGTACTCTATGGTTTTGGTAGAATTGGCCGATTAGTAGCTCGTGAATTAATGACCAGAACTGGAAAAGGCAACCAATTAAGACTACGAGCAATAGTAACACGTGGTGCTGTTGATGAAACAGTATTGGAAAAAAGAGCTTCATTATTAAGAAACGATTCTGTGCATGGTGAGTTTTCCGGTATGGTAACCACAGATGCAAAAAACAGCGCGCTAATTATCAACGGTACAACCGTTAAAATTATCTCCGCTAACGCACCAGAAGATATCGATTATACAAGCTACGGTATCAATAAGGCATTAATCATTGACAATACAGGAGCATTTAGGGATAAGGAAGCGCTAAGCAGACACTTAAAAGCTAAAGGGGTCGATAAAGTTTTATTAACTGCACCAGGTAAAGGAGTTCCTAATATAGTACATGGTGTTAATCATTTAAAGCACAATCCTGACAAGGTCCATATTTTTTCTGCCGCGTCATGTACAACAAATGCAATTACACCTGTTTTAAAAGCCGTTGAAGATTCCTTTGGAGTAAAGTCGGGTCATTTAGAAACCATCCATGCTTATACAAACGATCAAAATTTGGTTGATAATTTTCATAGTAAATACAGACGCGGTCGTGCTGCGGCACTCAATATGGTAATTACCGAAACTGGAGCAGGAAAAGCAGTGAGCAAAGCATTGCCATCTCTCGAAGGTAAATTAACATCTAATGCCATTAGAGTTCCTGTACCTAATGGGTCTTTAGCAATCCTTAATCTAGAGTTAGAAAAGGAAACTTCTGTTGAAAGCATGAATACCATCATGAAAAAATATGCTTTAGAAGGTGATTTAGTAGAACAGATTAAATACGAAATGAGTGATGAACTTGTTTCGAGTGATATTGTTGGTAGTTCTGCACCATCTATCTATGATAGCAAGGCAACCTTAGTGAGAGCTGATGGTAAAAACGTTGTATTATATATTTGGTACGATAATGAATATGGCTACAGCCACCAAGTGATTAGATTGGCAAAGTATATTTCTAAAGTAAGACGTTTTACTTATTATTAGTTCTTTAGGAACATCTAAAGTAAAATTTGAAACGTATATGCAATAGCCTCACAAATGTGAGGCTATTTGTTTACTGATTTTTTGAGGTAATACTCGTAAAATTAGTATCTTGGCACAGTATTAAATCTAACAAACAAAAAACTAAATCAAGCATGAAATTCCTTACAAAGATTTCTGTAATTCTATTACTTTCCATTTGTATTCAAACATTAACAGCTCAAGAGGAAGATAATTTATCTTTAAACGAAGGCACCATTGACAACCAATTTGAATATGTTCTTAAAAAATCCGGTAATTTTAGAGGAACTAATGGACAAATGTATGAAGCTGTAAAAAGAAATGATTTATTGTCATTAAAGACGAATGCCATAGATTCTTTAAAAACAACATACGCCAAACTTAATAGCTCTGAAAAAACAGTAGATAGCCAAAGAAAAGAAATAGAAGGATTAAAATCACAATTAAAGAATACCCAAGATAACCTGCAAGCAACAAATGAAGAAAAAGATAGCATGGCTCTGTTTGGCATGCAAATGGGAAAAGCAAGTTATAATGTGTTAATGTGGACAATTATCGGTGCGCTTTTCGCGCTATTACTTTTCTTTATCTATAAATTCAAAAACAGCAATTCATTAACCAAAGATGCCAAGTTTAAATTGGAAGAAGTTGAAACAGAGTTTGAAGAACACAGACGTACTGCTTTAGAAAGAGAACAAAAAGTAAGACGCCAACTACAAGATGAGATTAATAAGGGCAAGGCTTAACCTAAGTCAATAAGATAAAAAATCAAAACTAAAATTCACATCAAACTTTTTGTCAATTAAACATATCTTTGCAACCTAATAGACCAACTATAATGCGCATAGATATCATAACCGTTTTGCCTGAGCTTTTAAAAAGCCCGTTTGAAGCCTCTATTCTAAAACGTGCTATAGAAGCAGATTTGGTAGAAGTACATTTTCATAATTTACGAGATTATGCCACTGGCAATTACAAATCTATTGACGATACCCAATTTGGTGGTGGAGCTGGTATGGTTATGATGGTTGAGCCGATTGATAAATGTATATCCAAATTACAGAGTCAGCGTAATTACAATGAAATCATATACATGACACCAGACGGGGAAACTTTAAATCAAAGTATCTCAAATCAAATATCCCTAAAAGAAAATATCATTATCCTTTGTGGTCATTATAAAGGTGTAGACCAACGCGTTCGTGATAAGTTTATCACTCGAGAAATTTCCATTGGAGATTACGTGTTATCTGGCGGTGAATTGGGCGCAGCTGTGCTTTGTGATGCTGTAATTAGATTAATTCCTGGTGTATTAGGAAATGAAACCTCTGCCCTGACCGATTCGTTTCAAGATAACCTTTTGGCTCCTCCAATATATACAAGACCTCGAGAATACGAGGGAATGAAAGTCCCTGAGATTCTATTTAGCGGCAATCTCCCTGAAATTGAAAAATGGAGAGAAGAACAAGCTTATAAAAGAACCAAAGAGCGACGTCCAGATCTTTTAGATGAATAAAAACTTTTCGGTTATCGCTTTTTACTTTTAACTTTTTAATTATCTTTGCAGCCAATTTTAGATTAACCTCTGGCGAGAATCGTGAATGTTGATATGAAACAACCATTATAAATAAAAGAAAATGGATTCTTTAGTAAAATTTGTACAAGACGAATTTGTAGCAAAAAAAGAACTTCCTAAATTTAGTGCAGGTGATACAATCACAGTGTATTACGAAATTAGAGAAGGAGAAAAAGTAAGAACACAGTTTTTTAGAGGAGTAGTATTACAACGTAAAGGTACAGGAACATCTGAAACATTTACAATCCGTAAAATGTCTGGAACTATTGGTGTAGAACGTATCTTCCCTGTTAATTTACCAGCTTTGCAAAAAATTGAAGTAAACAAAAAAGGCAAAGTACGTAGAGCAAGAATTTACTACTTTAGAGGTCTTACTGGTAAAAAAGCAAGAATCAAAGAAGTTAGAAGATAATTCTACTTCCATATTAAAAATCAAAGCCTTCACAATTGAAGGCTTTTTTTAGTTCTTAACTTTTGTTAATAACTATAGTTTATAAACTGTTGATATCTAAAATGTTAAAATATATATATTTTTAGAACAAATATTGTACTTTAGTTTAACAGTTAACAACAAGTTGTTCTTGGTTTTAAATATTAATTTGAATTTATGTTAATTTTATAAAGAAATGTTCTTTATATATTGAGGTTGTTTTTTGAGGTTGCAAAGCAGCTTGTGTAGTCAAGTGATTGTGTAGCAACCATGAAATTTTGTTTATAAAATATATTTTATAGGTTTTATAGATAAAACTGAAAGCTTTGAAGAAGTAATGGAACCGAAAGTGAACATGAAAAGGATAAGCAATGTGTTTTAGCAGACCAAACACGCAAGTGAATGGTAAAATAAAGCACATCAAATAAGACAAACCTCGCAAAACTTAGTAATATCAGGTCAATACATTTTGAAAGGTATGAAAAGTTTTAACCGAAGCAGCAACGCTTGAACTGAAAAAGGTAATGATTAATACCATACCGAATTAGTTTTAATACTAAATAAGTCATAGTAGTACTGTTTCAAAAAAAGCCATGTCAACACAGATTTTCTGTAGGATATGGCTTTTTCCTTTATATTAAACTTATCTCAAAATCTTATTCAGCAGGTCTTCCAATTCATTAGAGTTACTTTTGCAACTTCAATTGTAATTTTCTAATTTAATCTTAGAAAAAAAGAAGTCCGTAATCAAATGGGTATGCAATTGCATGTAATTTTTAATACTCATCTTTCTCAATAACTTCTCAAAAAAAGGTTTTCAAAAAATTTAATAGTTCTCCTATTTCTCTTACTTACTAAAAGTAAAGAAAAACACCCATTTTCACAGTCAATAGAGCTATCATCAACCGTAGTATTTTTGTATATTTGTAAAGCTTACTTTCTAAGCCAAAATTTTTTCAAAATATTTTAACGACCTATGACAAAAACAGCAAAGATTGTTTATACAAAAACTGATGAAGCACCTGCTTTAGCAACACGTTCATTTTTACCAATTGTAAAATCCTTCACAAAATCCTCCGGAATTTCTGTAGAAACAAAAGATATTTCGCTTGCAGCAAGAATTCTTGCCGTATTTCCAGATTTTTTAACAGAAGAACAAAAGGTAAATGATGCCTTGGCAGAATTAGGTGAGCTCGCAAAAAAACCTGAAGCAAATATTATTAAACTACCAAATATAAGTGCATCTATTCCACAACTCATAGATACTATTGAAGAGTTGCAAGCCCAAGGCTACAAACTTCCTGATTATCCTTACGAGCCAAAAAACGATGCCGAAAAAGAAATAAAAACTCGGTACGATAAAGTAAAGGGAAGTGCTGTCAACCCTGTGTTAAGAGAAGGAAATTCAGACAGAAGAGCACCAAAGGCCGTAAAAAACTACGCTAAGAAAAATCCTCATAGTATGGGTGCTTGGTCATCAGATTCCAAGACACATGTAGCAACTATGTCTAAAGGGGATTTTGCCCACAATGAAGTTTCCGTAACAATACCAAAAGCAACTACTGTAAAAATTTTACATACAGATAGTGATGGTAATGCAACAATATTAAAAGATAATTTAGCTTTACTTAAAGACGAAATTATTGATGCTACAGTAATGAGCAAAAAAGCATTACTTAATTTTCTTGAAGAACAAGTTGAGGATGCATTAGATAAAAATGTATTGTTTTCTTTACACATGAAAGCAACAATGATGAAAATAAGTGACCCAATTATTTTTGGCCATGCTGTCCGCACTTTCTTCAAAGGTTTATTTGAAAAACATGGAAAATCCTTTGAAAAAATTGGAGTTGATGTAAACAATGGTTTTGGTCAACTTTTAGAAAAATTGAGCGAATTGCCAGAAGATAAACGTGACGAAGTAAGAAGTGATATTAGGTTCGCATTAGATCATGGTCCGGATTTGGCGATGGTAAACTCTGATAGAGGCATTACAAATTTACATGTACCAAGTGATGTAATTATTGATGCATCAATGCCAGCAATGATTAGAACTTCTGGACAAATGTGGAATGCAGAAGGCAAGCAACAAGATACCAAAGCTGTAATACCAGATAGTAGTTATGCTGGTGTTTACATTGCAACAATCGATTTCTGTAAAAAACACGGAGCGTTTAATCCTACTACAATGGGAACCGTTCCTAATGTTGGGTTAATGGCTCAAAAAGCTGAAGAATATGGTTCTCACGATAAAACTTTTGAGATTCAGTCTAAAGGAAAAGTGGAAGTCATTGATGCTTCTGGCGAAGTATTAACAACTCATAAAGTTGAATCTGGTGATATTTGGAGAATGTGTCAAGTTAAAGACGCACCAATACAAGATTGGGTAAAACTTGCTGTTACCAGAGCAAGAGCTTCGCAAACTCCAGCTGTTTTTTGGTTGGACGAAAAGAGAGCACACGATGCTGAACTTATCAAAAAAGTAAATAAATATTTAGAAGATCATGATACTTCTGGTTTAGATATTAGAATTCTATCACCTATCAAAGCCACAAATTTTACATTAAAACGTGTAAAAGCTGGTGAAGATACTATTTCTGTTACAGGAAATGTGTTACGAGATTATTTAACGGATTTATTCCCTATTTTAGAATTAGGAACAAGTGCCAAAATGTTATCTATTGTTCCTTTGATGAATGGTGGTGGCTTATTTGAAACTGGAGCTGGTGGATCTGCACCTAAGCATGTTCAACAATTTATGAAAGAAAATCATTTAAGATGGGATTCTTTAGGTGAATTCTTAGCATTAGCAGTATCCTTGGATCATTTTGCTGACGTAAATAACAATGCCAAAGCAAAAATTTTAGGAGAAGCTTTAGATGATGCAACTGAAAAATTATTGGAAAACAAAAAAGGGCCATCCCGAAAAGTTAATGAATTAGACAATAGAGGAAGTCATTTTTATTTAGCATTATATTGGGCTGAAGCCTTAGCTAACCAAGACAAAGATGTAGACTTAAAGCATGAATTTTCTCAAATTTTTAAAGAACTTCAATCACACGAAGCTAAAATTATCGAGGAACTTAATGCTGTACAAGGTGTGTCTAAAGATATAGGAGGGTATTATTATCCAAATGATGTTCTGGCTAGCAATGCTATGCGACCTAGCGAAACATTAAATTCCATTTTAAACTAAACATATGTCAAAAGAGCTTCATTTAATATGAAGCTCTTTTATTTTTGTAAAAAATCAGTTGATGAAAAAAGCTCTTCTTGGGTTTGTTTTAATTTTTCTTGTCTGTATTACTCTAAATTCACAAGAAAAATTTACAATTAACGGGACAATCTCAGATAGTCAAAGTAACGAAACCCTTATAGGAGTAAATATTATTTTTCCTCAAATACAGTCTGGTACTGTTACTAACGAATATGGGTTTTACTCCATAACATTACCCAAAGGCACGTACCAATTACAAGTTAGTTATTTGGGTTATAAAACAGTTGTTGAAACTATATCGCTTTCTGGCAACGTAGAAAAAAATTACAAACTTGTAGAATCTGCAGAAAGCCTAGATGAAATAATAATAGAAGAAGATGTTGAAAAACTCAATATAAAAAAACCCCAAATGAGTGTCAACTCACTTTCAATAAAAACTATAAAGCAAATGCCAGTAATTTTGGGGGAAGTTGATGTTATAAAATCCATCACGCTTTTACCAGGAGTTACTAATGCTGGTGAAGGATCTTCGGGCTTTAATGTAAGAGGTGGTGCAGCCGATCAAAATCTCATTTTATTAGATGAAGCAACCATTTTCAATTCATCTCACTTATTCGGTTTCTTTTCTGTTTTCAATCCTGACGCTATCAAGGATATCAAATTATACAAAGGTGGAATACCAGCGAAATATGGTGGCCGTGTTTCTTCTGTATTAGACATATATCAAAAAGAAGGAAATAGTAGAGAGTTTCACATCAATGGTGGCATAGGTTTAATATCAAGCAGACTATTGGCAGAAGGGCCACTTAAAAAGGATAAAGGTTCATTTTTATTTGGAGGTCGCAGTAGCTATGCCCATTTATTTTTTCCTCTTTTTGATTTAGATAATGTAGCTTATTTCTATGATCTCAATACAAAACTCAGTTATAATATCAATAAAAACAATAATGTCTACCTTTCTGGTTATTTTGGAAGAGATGTATTTGAAATAGCTGATAGTTTCGAAAACACCTATGGAAACACAGTAGTTAATTTTAGATGGAACCATTTGTTTTCCAGTAAGTTATTCTCTAACCTTTCGCTAATTTATTCAGATTATTACTACGGCTTAAAATTAAATTTTGTTGAGTTTGATTGGGAATCTGGCATTAGAAACTTTAACCTTAAATATGATTTAAAACATTATATAAGTGATAATTTTAAATTAGAATACGGGTTAAACAGCATATATTACAAATTTAATCCTGGTGACATAAACCCAACTACAGACGATTCTGGAATAAACCCATTCAAACTTACAGACAAGTATGCTTTTGAAAATGCGGTTTATATAGATGCAGAACATAAGCTAAATAATAAATTATCCATAAGTTATGGAGCTAGGTTTAGTACATTTCATCGCTTGGGACAAAATGAATTAAACATTTATGAAAATAATAATCCTGTTATTTTTAATGAATCTATTGGTATTTATGAAAAAGCAGAGCCTATAAATATAGAGACTTTTAAAAGAAGCAATGTAATAGAATCTTTTGCTAATATTGAACCTCGCCTAGCCTTTGCGTATCAACTCAATGATGTATCCTCTTTAAAAGCAAGTTATAATAGGCTTAGTCAATATTTGCATATACTATCTAATACAAGTTCACCAACTCCATTAGATGTTTGGACTCCTAGCGGAAAGTATGTTAAGCCTCAATTATTAGATCAGGTGGCATTAGGATATTTCAGAACTTTTAAAGACAATAGTTTTTCATTGGAAATTGAAAGTTTTTACAAAAAAATCCAAAATAGAATAGACTACATTGATGGTGCAGATTTAATAGCAAATAATGCTATTGAACAAGTAATATTAAATGGAGAAGCAAGAGCTTACGGATTAGAAATACTGTTTAGAAAAAACGAAGGGAAATTTAAAGGGTGGATAGCCTACACACTTTCAAAATCAGAACAAAGAACTCCTGGACGAACGTCAATTGAAACCGGAATAAACAATGGAAAGTGGTATAATACCCCTTACGATAAAACACATGATGTTTCCGTAACAGTAAATTATAAACTCAATAAAAAATTAGAACTGAGTTCTAACTTTTTGTTTCAAACTGGTCAACCAGCAACATTTCCAAATGGTCAATATCGATATAATGGAATAGTTATACCTAGCTATGAAGCACGTAACTCCAGCAGACTACCAACATACCACCGTTTAGATTTAGCGTTAAATTATAACCCAAGCCCAAATAGCTCAAAGAAGTTTAAGGGTGAATGGGTCTTTGGAGTTTATAATATTTATAATCGTAGAAATGCTGCAAACATTACTTTTAGGGAAAACAGAAACTCCGGAACCAATGAGGCAATTAGATTAGCCATATTTGGTATAGTCCCTTCTATATCCTATAATTTTAAATTTTAATTTTATGAAAAAAAAAATTCTAATCATAATTTTATTTGGAACAATATTTAATTGTGAAGATGTCGTAGATTTAGATTTAAACCAAACAGAACCAAGATTAGTCATTGAAGCTTCAATCAATTGGTTCAAAAATACAACTGGTAATAATCAAGACATTAAATTATCATTGTCAGCACCATTTTTTAATGAAACTACTCCACCTGCAAATGGAGCTACTGTACAAATAACAGATACTAATAATAATAATACCTATAACTTTATAGAAGATGGTAACTCTGGCACATACAGAAGTACTAGTTTTCTTCCTATAATCAACGAAACTTATACATTATTTATAGAATATAATGGAGAAAACTATATTGCCACAGAAACTCTAAAATCAGTAGCATCAATTGATTTTGTAGAACAAAATAATGAAGGAGGTTTTTCTGGAGAGGACATTGAGCTAAAAGCGTTTTATTCAGATCCTGCAGGAGTTGAGAACTATTACTTCTTTGAATTTATAAGTGACATTCCCGTAGTACCGACTTTAGAAGTTTACGAAGACAGGTTTACAGATGGAAATCAAATATTTGGATTTTATACTGAAGAAGACCTTGAGCCCGGAGATCAAGTTACTATTAGAAATTATGGAATTTCAGCAAGATTTTATGATTTTATGTTTATTCTTTTACAACAAGGAGCTGAAGAAGGTGGTGGCCCTTTTGAAACTCAACCGGCTACCGTTAGAGGTAATTGTATAAATATTACAAATTCAGAAAATTTTCCCTTTGGATATTTCAGATTATCTGAGGTTGATGAATTAATTTATACCGTTGAATAAAATATTAAGATCGTAAGATCTACAAAAAGTTCGTCTTATACATTAAATCATTTTTACGGCATAGATATTCAAGTAACCTTTTGAAAATCTATAAAATATAAAAAAAAAGAAAATCAATACAGTAAAAAAGAATACCATTACTACCACTCACACATTCCGGTCAAAATAATTATTATCTTTAAAATATGGATTTTATAAAAACAACAGAACAAGATTCTAAATATAATAATCTCGAAAAAATGTCAATTAAAGACATTATTTCAAGCATTAACGACGAGGATAAAATCGTTCCCTTGGCTGTTGAAAAAGAATTGTCACAAATAGAGAAACTAATAAAAACAGTGGTTGCACAATTAAAGTCAGGAGGAAGATTATTCTATTTAGGTGCTGGTACTAGTGGAAGGTTAGGGATTTTGGATGCTTCCGAGATCCCACCAACCTTTGGTGTATCTCATGACTTAGTCGTAGGATTAATCGCTGGAGGAGACAAAGCAATTAGAAAAGCTGTTGAAAATGCAGAAGATTCTACTACCCAAGGTTGGAACGATTTAAAACAGTATAGTATATCCAATAAAGATATAGTCATAGGTATTGCAGCCTCGGGCACAACACCTTATGTAATACATGCAATAAAAACATGTAATGAAAATAATATTATAACCGGCTGCATAACATGCAATAAAAACAGTCCTCTAAGTAAAGTGGCAAAATTACCTATTGAAGTGATTGTAGGACCTGAGTTTTTAACTGGTAGCTCAAGAATGAAAGCAGGCACAGCACAAAAGTTAGTGCTTAATTTAATTACTACAACTGCTATGATTCAATTAGGTAAAGTAAAGGACAATAAAATGGTAGATATGCAATTAAGCAATAACAAATTGTTTAATCGTGGAGTTAAGATGATTATGAAAGAACTAAATATTAACTATGAAAAAGCATCTACTTTACTAACTGAGCATAAAAGTGTAAGAAAAAGCATTCAAAATGGACGAAAATAATACTGATAAAGATATTTTAAGTAAAGGGATAAAACAAATGCTTTTATGTGTAGTATTAATGTTTTCTGGTCCAACTATGCTTCACTTTGTTTTAAAAAATGATAATAAATCATTTTTCACCATACTTCTAATAATTTCAATTATCCTTTGTATTTCAGCTATAATACTAATGTTTATTGGTGTTAACACTATACTTAACAGTATGTTTAAAAAGAAAAAATAACTAAACTTATCCATCTTTTATAATAAAAAAACACGCAACTCTAAAACAAAAAAGGCCCTTGCTAAAACTAGCAAGGGCCTGATAAAAAAGGCGGCGACCTACTCTCCCACAGAAAGCAGTACCATCGGCGCAAACGGGCTTAACTACTCTGTTCGGAATGGTAAGAGGTGAGCCCCGTCGCTATAACCACCTTAAATCTTGGTTGTTATAAAGGATAATCAACACTAATATTGTTGACATATTGAAACAGATTGCATGAATTCATAATTGCACTCTAAAAAAACGGCCGTACAATAAGCCTATGGGTTATTAGTACTACTCGGCTGTGACATTACTGCCTTTACACCTGTAGCCTATCAACGTGGTCATCTTCCACGACCCTTTAAAGAAATCTCATCTTGTGGTGGGTTTCGCGCTTATATGCTTTCAGCGCTTATCCCTTCCCGACGTAGCTACCCTGCTATGCTTCTGGCGAAACAACAGGTACACTAGAGGTCAGTCCAACTCGGTCCTCTCGTACTAGAGTCAGATCCACGCAAATTTCTAACGCCCACAGCAGATAGAGACCGAACTGTCTCACGACGTTCTGAACCCAGCTCGCGTGCCACTTTAATGGGCGAACAGCCCAACCCTTGGGACCTTCTCCAGCCCCAGGATGTGACGAGCCGACATCGAGGTGCCAAACCCCCCCGTCGATATGAGCTCTTGGGGGAGATCAGCCTGTTATCCCCGGAGTACCTTTTATCCTTTGAGCGATGGCCCTTCCATGCGGAACCACCGGATCACTATGCTCTTGTTTCCAACCTGATCGACCTGTATGTCTCTCAGTCAAGCACCCTTATGCCATTGCACTCTACGTACGGTTACCAAGCGTACTGAGGGTACCTTTAGAAGCCTCCGTTACTCTTTTGGAGGCGACCACCCCAGTCAAACTACCCACCAAGCACTGTCCTCATCTCTGAGTTAGACTCTAGATAAGCAAAGGGTGGTATTTCAAGGACGACTCCACAACGCCTAGCGACGCCGCTTCAATGTCTCCCACCTATCCTACACATTACTTATCCAAAGCCAATACTAAGCTATAGTAAAGGTTCACGGGGTCTTTTCGTCCCGCTGCGGGTAATCGGCATCTTCACCGATACTACAATTTCACCGAGCTCATGGCTGAGACAGTGTCCAGATCGTTGCACCATTCGTGCAGGTCGGAACTTACCCGACAAGGAATTTCGCTACCTTAGGACC
>OJDK01000658.1_pt1 | contig 12147 bp, 12 predicted proteins | sample 1592791 | NCBI WGS metagenome assembly OJDK01 (sample SAMN05416878, study PRJEB24817) | seawater metagenome | isolation source: Sea water | place: Canada:Atlantic | collected 2013-11
TCTACACGTAAGGAGTCGTCGGCAGCGTCAGATGTGTATAAGAGACAGGTATTGGGCGGCATATTTGCCTTAAACTCGCGGCATTAGGGACGCGTCTGGCCATTCTGGGGCGCGATGCTGACCGGCTGGCTGCGGTAGAGGCTGAATGTATCGCCGCTGGAGCCAGCGAAGCGATCGGCATTGCGTGTGATATCCAGAACCCGGATGCGATCAGCGGGGCGGTGGAGCAGGTGACAGCTGCATTTGGCGGGCTGGATATTCTGATCAACAATGCGGGCATCTGGCACAAAACCGGTCCGCTGGATGAGATCCCGCCGCAGCTTTTGCAGGCGACCGTGCAGACCAACCTGACGGGTTTGATGCAGATCACGCAAGCCGCCATTCCGGCGCTGCGGGCGAATGACGAGGCGATCATTCTGAATGTCGTCTCCAAGTCCGGCGTCGTCGCGCAGGCCGGGCAATCTGTCTATACCGCCACGAAATACGGGGTGCGGGGCTTTACCGAGGTGTTGAAAGCGGACGAGGAAAACACGGGCGTGCGCGTGGGCGGAGTTTACCAGTCGGGGACAAACACGGGGATGTTCTCGAAGGCGGGGGAGGATGTGCCCAACCATATCTTTACCGAGCCCGACGATCTGGCGGATGTGGTGGTCTTTGTGCTCTCGCGGCCGCCAAAACTGTGGATCCACGATATCCGCATCGAATTGTGAGTTTGGGGCGCACCTGTCGCGCCGGCTGACAAGACGGGTGCCAGTCCAAACATCGCGTCACGTGAAACATGGGGGGCGGGGGTAAAGCCCCGCCCCGCCCTCAAGGCATCAGGTGGTTTTCTTGTCGTTGACGATGTTCATCGACGCCACGCCGCTTTCGCCGAGGTCGACCGCGGCAAAGGGGCCACCGTGGTGCATCTGGCCGGGGTCTTTCAGATCGACCGGTGGTGCTTCGGCAAGGATCTTCTCGGCGAACTGCTCTGCGTTGTCCTTCGGGCGATAGCCGAGGAAGGACGCTTTGGCATTGTCCACCGGCGCGCGGTCGTTGTTGGACACGCCGTAGACCACGCTGAAGCCGACCGATGGCGTATCGATGGCGCGGGTGACCAACTGGATCAGATCGTCATAGGACAGCCACGATCCCAAGGCGCGGGTGTTGTTGACCTGCGCGCAGCTGAGGATGCGCAGGCACACGGCCTCTAGCCCGCGTTTGTCCCAATACATGGACGCAAGGTCTTCGCTAAAGCATTTGGCGAGGCCATAGAATGTATCGGGCTTGTGGGGCGCGTCGATGCCGATGAAGTCGGATTTCTTGTGCATGCCCACGGCGTGGATGGAGGACGCATAGACGACCCGTTGAAGCCCGTGCTGATAGGCGGCTTCCCACACGTTGTAGGATCCGACGAAATTCGGCCCCAGCAGTTCCTCGAAGGGTTTTTCGTCGACGATGGCGCCGAAGTGGACAACCATATCGGCACTTTCCAGCAATGGCGCGATCTGGTCATAGACGGCGACATCGGCCTTGGCGTAGCTTTCGCCTTCGTAGAGCTTGCCGATGTCATCGACGATGTCGGTGCTGACCAGTTCTTGGCACATTTTGGACAGGGGTTCACGCAGGTAGGACCCAAGCCGCCCTGCGGCCCCCGTCAGAACCAGTTTCTTCATCATGTCGTTTTCCTTCCACTATCGTTTTGCGAGGCCAAGCAAGGCTGCGCGCCCGCACAAAGGGGTGTTGCCTGGCATGGGTATGTCATCGGGGCAGGGGGATCAAATCACCGCCTTTTCAATCAGCGATTGGTTTTCCTCGATCCGGCGGTAGGCGTAGGGGCTTAGGTCCAACGTGCGGTATGCGCCATAGGCGATCCATTCAGCGATGCCACGGCCAAGGGCGGGTGCCTGTTGCAGCCCGTGACCGGAAAACCCGTTCAGGCACAGAAAATTCTCGACCACACTGTGCGGCCCGACAATCGCGTTCTGGTCCAGCGTGTTGTAATCGTAGTGCCCGACCCATTCGTTGATCACCTTGACCTGATCGAACTGCGGGACACGGGTGGCGATGGCGGGCCACACCTTGTCCTCCCAAAGGCTGTGATCAAAGGCAAAATCGTCATAGGCGACCGCAGGATCTTCGCGCGGGGGGCAGCCCGCCATGTAGTATTTCCCTTCGGTCCTGAAATGCACCCCCGACGGGTCGATTGTCAGCGGCAGGTCGCGGTCCAGCGGTTTGGCGGCATCGAACACAAAGGTATAGCGTTTGCGCGGCTCGACCGGGAGGGTGATGCCGGCCATGCCCGCCGTCGCGGCCGCCCGCGGGCCAGAAGCGTTGACCACCGTCCCGCAGGCCACCGTTGCGCCGGATTTCAGCATGACATGGGTGACGGATGTGCCATCGGCGGCTTTGGTCATCGCGGTCACTTCGTCGTGCAGGTATTCCACTCCGTTGCGGCGGGCCATGCGCTTGAACCAGTCAAACATGGTGCCGCCGTCGAAATAGCCTTCATCCACACGGTTGTGGTTGGCGGCAATGATGTCATCAAGCTGATAGAACGGGTAGGCGGCGGCGACTTCGGCGGCGGTCATGTGCTGCGTGCCCGCCCCCAGTGCCACCTGTATCTGCTGGTTCTGTTGCAGCGTCTGCGCAAACTCGGGCGTGTGCGCGAGGTAGAGATAGCCAAAGCTTTGCAACGCCAGATGCGGCACCTCTGGATCATCGCCCATAAACCGGCGGAAGTTCTTGATAAACTCGGCCCCGAACTGCGACACCTTCACGTTGATGGCCGAGCTGAACTGCTGGCGGATGCAACTGTTGGTATGGCTTGTGGCGGCGTATTCATAGGTGGGGTCGCGTTCGACCACCAGAACCTTGCCGTCAAAACCGGCCATCTGGGTCAGCCACCATGCGACCGACGATCCAAAGATCGCGCCACCGATAATGACAACGTCATAGGTGCTGTGATTGGGCTGCGGCATCGCGATACTCCTTCCACATTTGGGCCACATAGGGCCAGACAGAGGGGATGCCGTGCAGCGGTGTACAGCAAGGCAGCCCTGCCACGACTAAACGCGCAACACCGTCCCCCGTCCATAGCTTGTGAACGCGGGGGGGCAATTTCCGCGCCCGCTTGCCGTGCGATAGATTACCCATTGGCCAACGCGATGCGCCTGGGTTACACAAAACCGTCCAATGACAACGCTTTGCTGGACAAATGTAGTGAGTGCCGTAGGTTTCGGTGTAACGCTGGAAACCCGTTCAGGTGGAGAAAAGGCCCGTGCAAATGGACCGACAAGAAATCGAAAACTTGATTGCCCGTGTCGCGTTGAAAGACCGCGCGGCGTTTGACCAGCTCTATGATCGTGTTTCTGCGAAACTTTTCGGGGTTTGTCTGCGTGTGTTGAACAAACGCGCCGCAGCAGAGGACGCCATGCAAGACAGTTTCGTCAAAATCTGGAACAATGCCGATAAGTATAATGCCAATGGCCTGAGCCCGATGACGTGGCTGATCACCATTGCGCGAAATACCTCTATCGACCGTCTGCGGGCCCGCAAAAAAGGCCATCAGGACGTGAATACGCCCGGTTTTGAACTTGTCTCCCCCGGTCCCACGCCCGAACAATACGCCGTTGCCTCGTCAGAGGCGTCGCGCCTGTCGGGCTGTCTTGATACGCTGGAAGAAGACCGTGGCAAAGCCATTCGGGGTGCCTATCTGGATGGCGAGACCTATTCCGATCTGGCTGAACGCTTCGGCGTGCCGCTGAATACGATGCGAACCTGGCTGCGCCGCGGCCTGATCGCCCTGCGGGAGTGTATGAGCCAATGACCCAAACGCCTGAAACACCCCATGATGATGATCTTCTGGCCGCCGAAATGGCGCTGGGCCTGTCGTCTGACGACGATATGATCGCCGCGCGTCATCGCATTGCGACTGAACGTGATTTCGCGGACCGCGTTGTGTTCTGGCAGGAACGCCTGACCGCAATGACCGACGGCATCGACCCGGTCTCGCCGCCCGCGCGCGTGAAGAAAAAGCTGATGGCGCAGGTCTTCCCCAAGCAGCGGGTTTCGATCCTGCAACGTTTGTGGCTCTGGCAGGGGGTGGCGATGGCATCGCTGCTGTTTGCGGGCTACCTTGGCGTGCAACTGCTTGAGATCAACACACGTCCGGGCGATCAACCGACCGTTCTGGCCGCACAGCTGGTCAGCGACACCAGCCCGTTGCAAGTGTTGGCCGTGGTCGAACCGATCAAGCACGAGATCGCGCTGCGCCGCGTTTCGGGCGCCGCGAACGAGGGGCGTGTGCTAGAACTTTGGGCGATCCTGCCCGATCAGGCTCCGGTTTCCTTGGGCGTTCTTCCCGACAGCGAGACGACGCGGATTCTTGTTCCGGCAGAGCTGCGCAGCCAGGCGGCACAGATCACGCTGGCGATTTCGGATGAGCCCGTCGGCGGCTCGCCCACGGGGGCACCTACGGGCGATGTCCTGGCCGCAGGGGCTATGTCTGAACTGTAATCCGGGTTTTATCGGGGTCGCTGACTATTCAAACAAAGACTTCGTCCGCTTTCATGCGGGCGAAGTGGTTGTTTCTTAAGGGTATTTGAGAAAGTTTAATAAAAACTGCGGTTTTTTGCGTTTTCGGTGAAACTTCTCGTTTTCTACTTCCGTGTATTTCCACAACTCAGGCCGACACTGGTTGCAAGCCGATGTCGCTGAGGGACCGTGCCGTGTTTTTGGCGCGGTTTGGTAACGAGTTTGTTGGCGTGGAACCATGCATTCCGCCAACGGGTTTATCCAGTATCGGCACCTCGCGTGCCTTGTAACGAGTACCGCCGGATGTCAGCGCCACGCGCGACGTCCGGCGGCCCTTTCAACAGACATCCAATCTATCCGCAGTACCGCAACCTTAAGGGGGCATTATGAAACGCCGGAATTTCCTGAAATGCACAACGATGACGATGGCGGCCTTGCCGTTTGGCGTAGGCGCGGCGGCGCAGGCCGGAACCGTGGCACAGGGCGACTTTGAAGTCAGCCGTACCCCTGCCGAATGGCGCGCGCAACTGGGCGATGACGCATATGCCGTCCTGCGCGAGGGGGATACCGAACGCGCATTTACCAGCCCGCTGAACGATGAGGTCCGCAAAGGCGTGTTCCATTGCAAGGGTTGTGATCAGGCGCTGTATAGCTCCGAGACCAAGTTCAAAAGCGGCACCGGCTGGCCAAGCTTCTTCGCCCCGCTGGACGATGCTGTCGAAACGATGCCGGACAAGGGGTTCTTTACCACGCGGACCGAGGTGCATTGCGACCGCTGCGGCGGCCATCTGGGCCATGTGTTTGATGATGGACCTGCACCCACGGGCAAACGCCACTGCATCAATGGTTTGGCGATGACCTTTACGCCCGCCGCCGCCTGATGCAGCGGGTTGAAAGAGTTGCGATTTACACGGGCCGCCTGCTTTTGGCGGCCCTTTTCGTCGCGGGATTTGTACAAAAGCTGGTCGACCCTGCAGCGGCACAGGGGTTGCTTTCAGATCGCGGGTTGCCCGTGTTCCTCGTCTGGCCCGCGATGCTGTTCAACGGGATGGCGGCGATCAGCCTGATCTTCGGTCTCTGGCTCGCCCCGATGAGCGCAGCACTCGCGCTTTATTGCATGGCAACGAGCATTTTCCACTTCATACCTGATGACCCGTGGCAGATGTCGATCTTTGTCAAGAACTGGGCGATTGCGGGCGGATTACTGGTACTCGCAGGGCACGCTGCGCGACATCGCGGGGCCTCAGGTGCCGCGGGGTTTGGCCCGTAGCGTCGGATCGGCCTGCGTCGGGTCTTCGGGCCACGGGTGGCGCGGATAGCGGGCGCGCATGTCCTTGCGCACATCGGCATAGGAGCCAGCCCAAAACCCCGGCAGATCGGTGGTCACCTGCACGGGGCGCTGCGCGGGGGACAGCAGCGTGATCTGCAAGGGCTGCCCTGCGATCATGGGGTGACGGGTGGTGCCAAAGACCTCTTGCAGACGCAGAGCGATCTGGGGCTGCGTTTCGCTATAGTCAATCGCGATCTTGCGCCCCAGCGGCGTGGTGAAATGCGCAGGCGCGGCACGATCAAGCGCTTGCTGGTCGTCCCAGCTCAGCCGCGCGGTCAGGGCAGGCAGCAGGTCAAACGCCTTCCAGTCGGCGGTGTTGCGGACGCCTGCCAGATGACCGGGCAACCAATCCTCCAAGGTCTCAAGCAGGTGATCCTCGCTGAAATCGGGGAAACCATCGCCCATCAGCCGTGCCCGCGCCAGAAACAGCGCTGCCGCTTTGCCGGGCATCAGACCCAGCTGCCGCACCCCGTCGAGCATGGCCTGCGCTATGTCTTCGGCGGGGGCGTCGGACCACGCCCTGTCGTCCAGCACTAATGCGCCAAAACGTTCCTGCTGCCGCGCCAGCACGCGGCCCTCGCGGCGGGACCAGACGCAGAGTTTATGCCATCCGATTTGATCCGCGAAGCTGCCCCGCAGATCGCTGTCGGACAGGCGCGTGGCTTGGCGAATGCGTGCTTCTCGCGGGTCGCCGTCAAGATCGGTCGCCACCAGCAAGCGTTCCCCCGCCAGCGGATCGCTCTCGGACAGGATCGCGCCTTTGCCGCCCGACATGACGTATCGCGGCGCGTCGCCCTTGCGCCGCAGCGCCACCCTATCGGGGTAGGCAAGGGCCGCCAGCACCCCCAGCGTATCGGGGCCGTCACCGGTTTGCCCTCTGGCCAGCCGTTTGGCGTCTTGCTTGATGCGTGAAAGGGCCGCGTGGTTGACCTCGGCCGGGACGCGCTTGCCCGCGACCGCATCCAGACGCAGCGCCAGATCGACAGAGCCGCCGCGCAAGGGGTCACGCTCCGACAGGATCGCGGCCAGCGTCGGGGCGCTGCGCCCGCCTTTGGCAACCATATGCGCCAGACGGGGATGCAGCGGCATCTTCGCCAAGGTGCGGCCATGCTCTGTGATCCGACCCGTCGCATCCAGCGCCCCCAGCATGTGCAGTACGGCCTGTGCTTCGGCCAGACGGCCTGCATGAGGCGGAGTCACGAACTTCAGGTCATCGGCCTGCGCCCCCCAGACTGCCAGCTCTAACGCGAAGGCGCATAGATCGCCGGCCTCGATCTCGGCGGGGGGGTAGGCGGCCAGCGCGCCTTCCTCGCCACGGGTCCAGAGTTTGAACGCGGCCCCTTCCGACACACGCCCCGCACGGCCCGCGCGCTGCGTCGCTTCGGCGCGCGTTACGCGGTCGGTGATCAGCCGCGACATGCCAGAGGACGGATCGAACTGCGCCCGACGCGCGCGGCCCCCGTCCACCACGATCTGCACCCCTTCGATGGTCAGCGAGGTTTCCGCGATAGAGGTCGCGAGCACGACCTTGCGGCCCGTTTTGGCCGGGGCAATCGCAGCGCGCTGCGCTTTGAAGTCCATCGCGCCGAACAGCGGGGCGAGCGTGCAATCGGTGGGCAGCCGTCCGGTCAGCGCGCTTTCAACCCGTCGTATCTCGCCTTCGCCGGGCAGGAACACCAGCGCCGATCCGGGGGCGGTATCCAGCGCGTGCAACACCAGATCAGCGACTGCCTGCTCGAACCGTTGCTTGCCTACGGGCCGGTCCAGCCAATGGGGCGTCACCGGAAAGCTGCGCCCTTCGGAGGTGACCACCGGAGCCTGCATCAGGGCAGCGACGGGGCCGGCGTCCAGCGTGGCGGACATGGCGATGATCAACAGGTCATCGCGCAGCGCTTCGGCCACCTCTAGACAAAGCGCGAGGCCCAAATCCGCGTTCAGGGATCTTTCGTGGAATTCGTCAAAGATCACCGCGCCGACACCGGGCAGGTCGGGGTCGTCTTGCAGCATGCGGGTCAGAATGCCCTCGGTCACGACCTCGATACGGGTGGATTTACTGACGGCGCTGGCACCGCGGACGCGAAAGCCCACGGTTTGCCCCGGTTCTTCGCCCAAGGTCGCAGCCATGCGTTCGGCAGCTGCACGCGCGGCAAGGCGGCGCGGTTCCAGCATCAGGATGCGGCCGTTGGTCAGCCCCGCGTCCAGCATCGCCAGCGGCACGCGCGTGGTCTTGCCTGCACCGGGGGGCGCTTGCAGCACAACACGGCCCTGACCGCGCAGCGCGTCGATCACCTGCGGCATCACGTCGTCAATGGGAAGGGTAAAAGCCATACGCGTGGTTATGGGCGAAACCCGGCGCGGGGCCAAGACCCGGCCTGCGGTCTGGACATTTGCGACGCCGGGATCGAAACATGGGCCAAAGGGCGTGAGGGGCAGAACCTATGAACATCGACGATCTGGCAAAGGGTATCGCAGCAGGGGAGCGCCGCGCGCTGGCGCGGGGGATCACCTTGATCGAATCCGGTCGCGAGGATCACCGCGCACAGGCGACAGAGCTGCTTGCCGCGCTGCCCAAGGGGCGCGAGGCGCTGCGGATCGGGTTGTCGGGGACGCCGGGGGTGGGGAAATCCACCTTTATCGAAAGCTTTGGCATGATGCTGATCGGGCGCGGGCTCAAGGTTGCGGTGCTGGCCATTGATCCGTCCTCTTCGCGATCGGGCGGGTCGATCTTGGGGGATAAGACGCGAATGGACCTCTTGTCGCGCGAACGCGATGCTTTTATCCGCCCGTCTCCCAGCCAGACGCATCTGGGCGGTGTGGCCCGCCGCACCCGCGAGGCGGTGACCCTGTGCGAGGCCGCAGGTTTTGACGTGGTGCTGATCGAAACGGTCGGCGTCGGCCAGTCAGAAACGGTGGTGGCAGAGATGTCCGATGTTTTCATGCTGTTGCTGGCGCCTGCGGGCGGGGACGAGCTGCAAGGCGTCAAGCGCGGCATTATGGAGATGGCGGATATCATCGTGATCAACAAAGCCGATGGGGATCTGAAGCCCGCCGCGTCGCGGACCTGTGCCGATTACGCCGGTGCCCTGCGGTTGCTGCGCAAACGGCCGCAAGACCCCAAGGGGTTTCCCAAGGCGATGATGGTCTCAGCGCTGGAGGAAAACGGGCTGGACGAGGCATGGGCCGAGGTAGAGGCGCTGACCGAATGGCGCCGCGCCGAAGGGTTCTGGCAACATGCCCGTGCCGCACAAGCCCGCTATTGGTTTGAACAGGCGGTAAAGCAGGCGTTGCTTGCGCAACTGGAAAAGCCCAAGGCCAAGGCCGCGTTGACCGAGCTGAGCGATCGTGTGGCACAGGGGCTGGCGGACCCCACCAAAGCCGCGCAGGATTTCGTCACCCAGCTGGACCGTTAACTGCCGCCGTTAGTTGCCGCCGCCCGCCTTGGGGTGGGCGCGGTTATAGACATCCATCAGACGCGCGGTATCGACAGCCGTATAGGCCTGCGTGGTCGAGAGCGAGGCATGGCCCAAAAGCTCTTGGATCGCACGCAGATCGCCCCCCGCATCCAGTAGATGCGTGGCAAAGCTGTGGCGCAGCGCGTGGGGTGTGGCGCTGGCAGGCAGGCCAAGCTGCATGCGTGCATCCGCCATCACCTGCGATATTGCCCGCGCCGCCAAAGGCCCACCGCGCACTGCGCGAAACAGCGGCGCATCCCGTTCCTTCCCAAAGGGGCAGACGCGCAGATAGGCCTCCACGGCATCGCGCGCCGCAGGGAGCACGGGCACCACCCGTTCCTTACCGCCCTTACCGATGATACGCAGCACCTCGGGCAGGGGCGCGTCGGCCCCCTTGAGGCCAAGCGCTTCGGATATCCGCAGCCCGCACCCCCACAGCAGGGTCAGGACCGCCACATCCCGCGCGGCCACCCAGGCATGACGCGACTGCATTTCCACGCTGTCGATCATCGCCTGAGCGGCATCAATCGCCAAGGGGCGGGGCAGCTTTTTGGGAAACTTCGGCGATCTGGTCGACAGCACGGCGGTAGGCTCGAACCCCTCGCGCTCTGCCAGCCAGCGATAGAACGCCTTGACCGCCGACAGCTTGCGCGCCATCGACCGTGGCCCGACATCCCCGCTGCGGGTCTGCGCCATCCAGGCGCGCATGTCCGAGATGGTGATCTTTGACAACGCGCCCAAGCCTTGGCTGTCGCCCTTGTGCAGCGTCATGAACGCAAGGAAATCGACCAGATCCCCCTGATAGGCGGTGATCGTGTTCTCGGCAGCCCCTTTCAGGGCGCGTTGATGGTCCAGCCAGCTTTGCAGGGCGTCCCGCGCGGCGGGGCTGATCAAAAGCGCGTTTGCCCCGCTCAAGACAGCCAGCGGCGCATCGTCCGCTCGAACACGCCAGCGAAGAAGCCCAGCAGATCGGTGCCCTGTTGCGGGCTGAACATATGCGGGTCTTCGGAGCCAAGGATCAGCAGGCCCGGCAAACGGCCCGCGCCAAAGTTCAGTTTCAGGCAGGCTTCCGACCGGATCCAATCCGCCGCGCCGCCGTAGATATGTTCTGGGCTGTGCTGCACACCGCGCAGGGTCACCTGACGCACCGTGCCGCCGCGCCCGTGCGACAGGTAGTCGTCAATAAACCCCGGCTCGGCGACGTTCAGCACATCGCCCAAGCGCTTGATCGCGGGATCATCGTCATTCTCGGCAGATTCCAGCACCAGCCGCACGGCGTCGACCCGCAGGATATCGGCAACCTCGCCCCCGAGATCCTTGAGGAAGGGTTCGAAGTCTACAGGGTCAAGCATGCGCAGGATCGCGCGGTGGATCTGGTTGGTCCCCGCAAGGTTTTCATAAGCCGCGGCGATCACGTTACGGTGCGTGTCCTCAAGTCGATCCAGACGGGTTTCCAGCCGGTCCATGGCGATGCCGCGCAGATCGACAATATTGCCCCCCATCGCGCGTTCATTCGCGGCGATCAGGGCCTGCATCACGTCGTTGTCGTCAAGGATGACGTCGGGCTGTGAAATAATCGCTTCCCGAAGGGAATCTTCGATCTTGTGGTTACTGCTCATGCGGGTCTCTTTTTATATTTGGCACTGACATAGCATGCGCGTCAGGCTAAATCTGCTTTTTTCTTTTGGCGTCTGGCTGGTTTTTCGGCGTCAAACCGCCCGCTCGCCGCGCATGGACGGGGCTGCTGCGGTTTTCTGCGAGGGCATGGGCCAGCGACGGGCACATGCAGATCGTGGTGGGCACGCGCAGCCTGTGACGCGCGTGCCCCTTTGTCGTCGCCTTAAGGCGGGATCAGAGGATGTTCTGACCTGTCTTTGCCCAATCGGCCATAAAGGTCTCGAGCCCCTTGTCGGTCAGCGGGTGCGCGGCCAGCTTCTTGATCACTTCTGGTGGGGCGGTCATGACATCGGCACCGATACGCGCGGCATCCAGCACGTGGTTCACGGTACGGATCGACGCGGCGAGGATTTCAGTCTCGAACCCGTAGTTGTCATAGATCGTGCGGATGTCCTGGATCAGGTCCATACCGTCAAGGTTGATGTCATCCAGACGCCCGATGAATGGCGAGATGAAGGTGGCACCGGCCTTAGCCGCGATCAATGCCTGGTTCGCCGAGAAGCAGAGCGTGACGTTGACCATCTTGCCCTCGTCCGACAGCACTTTACAGGCTTTGAGACCGTCCCATGTCAGGGGCAGCTTCACGGTGATGTTTTCCGCGATCTCGGCCAGTTTGCGGCCTTCGGCGATCATGTCGTCCGCTTTGGTCGCGACAACTTCGGCAGAGACAGGGCCGTCGACCAGATCACAGATCTCTTTCGTGACTTCCAGAATGTTGCGGCCAGATTTCAGGATCAGCGACGGGTTTGTTGTTACCCCGTCTACCATGCCCAGATCGTTCAGCTCGGCGATGGCATCGATTTCGGCGGTATCTACGAAGAATTTCATGTTACGTCCTTCAGGTTGGAATAGGCAGCAGGAATGGCTATGTCTGTCGCCTAGGGCTTTAGCGCATCATCCGCCAAGCTGGAACCCTAATTCCCGTAACCCCGTTCCGGAGCGATTGGTGAAGCCGCCAGAATTTTTTCATGCAAATGAGCTGGTGGCCGTGATGACCACCCAGCCGCTGGGCCGTGCGCTGGATTACAAAGCGCCCGAAGGCGGCTGCCATATGGGTGCCTTCGTCGAGGTGCCCTTGGGCCCGCGCAAGGTGATCGGTGTTGTCTGGGGCGCTGGGCAGGGGGACTATGAGCCTGTCTCTTATACACATCTCCGAGCCCACGAGACCGAGGC
>OJDK01000667.1_pt1 | contig 11984 bp, 13 predicted proteins | sample 1592791 | NCBI WGS metagenome assembly OJDK01 (sample SAMN05416878, study PRJEB24817) | seawater metagenome | isolation source: Sea water | place: Canada:Atlantic | collected 2013-11
CTACACGTAAGGAGTCGTCGGCAGCGTCAGATGTGTATAAGAGACAGATATAACAGTTTAATATATGAAACATATAATAGCCTTTGCAGGTAGTAACAATTCAGATTCAATAAATAAACAATTGGCAACTTACGCTTCGGGATTAGTTGATGGAGTGAAAGTGACTATTTTAGATTTAAATGATTTTGAGTTACCAATTTACAGTAAGGATTTAGAGGCAGAAAGTGGAGTGCCAGAGAATGCCGTTAAGTTTTTAGATCATTTAAAAAAGAGTGATGGAATTGTGTTATCCTTAGCAGAAAACAATGGAGCATATTCAGCGGTATTTAAAAATTTGTTCGATTGGTTATCAAGAGCTGAACAAAAAAACTGGTTAGGAAAACCAATGCTGCTTATGGCAACTTCACCAGGAGCTAGAGGAGGGCAGTCCGTTTTGCAAATGGCTGTAGATCGTTTTCCAAGGCACGATGCTAAAATCGTTGGTAAATTTTCACTACCATCGTTCAATGACAATTTTTCAAATGGAAATATAACCAATGAAGAATTGAACAATCAATTAAAAGAAGAAATAAAACAATTTCAAGAAAGTTTATAATTATGGAGGTAAAACATGAACAACTAAAACTTACGCATAGATTTTATATTGAAGATAACGGAGTTGAAATAGGTGAAATGACATACGCTTTTGTAGGTGATAATATCATTGATATCAACAGTACTTTTATAGATGAAGATCACAGAGGAAAAGATTTAGGTCTAAAATTAATTACAGCCGCTGTGAGTTTTATGCGAGACAATAATATAAAAGCTATTCCTAGCTGTCCATACGTTGAAAAAGTTTTCAATGAGACACCTGAGTATTCAGATGTGAAATCTTAATGTTTGTTAGAATAAATAAAACTTTAAGCATGGGAGACTTAGCAAAAGACATAAATTCAAAATTCGATAATAACCGTGTCAAGGCATTGCTTAATATAATTTATACAGCAAATTGGATTAATAGTTGTCAAAATGAGTTTTTTAAAAATTATGGCATTTCGCCTCAACAGTACAATATATTACGGATTTTGAGAGGTGCAGATAACGCCCTAAGTGTACAGACTATTAAGAGTAGAATGTTAGAACGTTCACCAAATGCTACTAGATTAATGGATAAACTTTGCGCCAAAAATTATATTGAACGGTTACCATCAGAACAAGATAGACGTGTAGTAAAAATTAAAATTACCAATCAAGGTATTGAATTACTAAATGCCATCCCCAAAAATGTTAATAAGGATTTACTAGAAAATTTAAGTGAATCGGAGGCTGAGCAGCTCAGCAATTTATTAGATAAAATGCGATAAACATTTTTTTAACCCAATACTTTCCATGGAAAGTATATTAATAATAATGTAAAAATGAAACCAAATACAATTAAAAGCATTGGCAAAAGTGAATTTGTAAATATGGGACCAATTAGATTACGTCAACCATTGCCAACACAACAGGTTGATATGATAGATCCCTTTATTTTATTGCACCATTATGGACCTTACAAAATTTCTGAAGACAACAACCCTTTTGATTTAGGACCACATCCACACAGAGGCTTTGAACCAATAACTTTTTTGGTTGAAGGTGAGCAATTACATCGTGATTCACTAGGAAACGAAAGTGTTGTAAAATCTGGCGATGTACAATGGACTACTGCTGGCCGTGGAATTATTCATTCAGAAGGGCCAACAAAAGATTTTATTAAAAAAGGAGGAACAATTGAAGGTATTCAGCTATGGTTAAATCTTCCCGCTGAGAAAAAGATGATGCCTGCAAATTACCAACATGAAAAATATGAAGATTTTAGAATAGTAAAATCAGATGATTCAAAAGTTGAAACAAGAATAGTAGCAGGTGAATTAAATGGTGTTTTTGGAAAAATAAAAACCCAGACATCAGTTAATGCTTTTATGATAGAAGCCAAAGCTGGAGGAGAAGAGACTATTCCATTTTCACAACAACATCAGGGAATGGTTTATCTTTTAAAAGGAAAAGTTACCATTAATAATACTGAAGTTTTAGAACTAAATAAAAATCAATTAATTGAATTCAATAAACATGGTGAAGGATTTTCAATTAAAGCCGAAGCTGATGGTTTATTGTTGTTTCTTTCAGGCAAACCTTTGAATGAAAAAGTAGCTACCTATGGTCCTTATGTAATGAATACACAAACAGAAATCATGGAAGCCATGAGAGACTATCAAATGGGTAAGATGGGCTTTCTTCCGGTGAATTGATGATAAAATTTAAGACGAAATGTATTCATTTTCTTTCAAAGAAATATTTAAATAAATTACAAATGAAAACAATAATCCATAAAGCAGACACAAGAGGCTACGCAGACCATGGCTGGTTAAAATCCTACCATACATTTAGTTTTGCAAGTTATCATGACCCAAAACGGATGAATTTTGGAATGCTACGCGTACTGAATGATGATATTGTACAGCCTAAAATGGGCTTTGGGACGCATCCTCATCAAAATATGGAAATCATTTCTATTCCCTTAAATGGTGCGTTATCACACAAAGACAATATGGGTAACAAACGTGCTATTGAGGTAGGAGAAGTCCAAGTAATGAGTGCAGGAACAGGCTTAACACATTCCGAATTTAATGATAGTAAAACTGATGAAGTCAATTTTCTTCAACTATGGATAATTCCCGAAAAAATGAATATTGAACCCAATTATGACCAGCGTAAATTTTCTAAAGAAGAAAGAATAAATACGCTTCAAACTGTGGTTGCGCCAAAAAATAAATTGGAAGAAAATGCCTTACCCATTAACCAACAAGCTTACATTTATAGAACTACTTTAGAGCTAGGTAACTCAATAGAATTAAAACTTAAAGATAAAAACAACGGACTTTACATTTTTGTTGAAGATGGAGAAGTTAAAGTTGAAGGAAATGTGCTTTCAAAAAGAGATGCTTTTGGTATTTCAGATTTTGAAAATGTTACAATGAAAGCAGAAAAAAATTCAAAAGTTATTATCATTGAAGTGCCAATGCAGTAAACTCAGCTTGTTCTAATAGCTAAAAGCATCCTAAAATGGGATGCTTTTTTCGTTAAATTCACGATATTTGCTCTTTAACTAACGTATCTAAATTTTAAGAATAGAAATATGGCGATGAATAAAAACACCGTGTTAGCTTGGGCTACCACAATTATGATTATAGTAGGATTAGGTTTAATAGCACTTGGTGCATTCAAATACCAAGAGGTTGCAGGTTACGGTTTTGCTTCAGTAGGCGTAGGTTTTTTTGCCATTGCTTGGGTATTTAATGCTTTAAAAGGGAGAGTTTAACCAACAAATAAAAGAACGATTTAATATGAGTGACGATAAAAAAATAATATTTTCAATGTCTGGAGTAACAAAGACGTTTCAATCTGCAAACACTCCTGTTCTTAAAAATATTTACTTAAGCTTTTTCTACGGAGCTAAAATTGGGATACTTGGTCTTAACGGTTCGGGTAAGTCCACATTATTAAAAATAATTGCAGGTGAAGATAAAAACTACCAAGGAGACGTCGTTTTTTCTTCTGATTATTCTGTTGGGTACTTAGAACAAGAACCCAAATTAGATGATGATAAAACAGTAATGGAAGTTGTACGTGAAGGTGCCGCCGAAACTGTTGCAATTTTAGATGAATACAACAGTATTAACGACCAATTTGGTTTAGAAGAGGTTTATAGCGATGCTGATAAAATGGAGAAGCTTATGAATAGACAAGCTGTTCTTCAAGATCAAATTGATGCTGCCAACGCATGGGAGCTAGATACAAAACTAGAGATCGCCATGGATGCACTTCGTACTCCAGATGGTGATAAGAAAATTGGAGTGTTGTCTGGTGGTGAAAGACGTCGTGTAGCATTATGTAGATTATTGTTAAAAGAGCCAGATGTATTGCTCTTAGATGAGCCAACAAACCATTTAGATGCAGAATCCGTCCACTGGCTAGAACATCATTTGGCACAATATAAAGGAACTGTAATTGCTGTTACTCACGATAGATATTTCTTGGATAATGTTGCAGGTTGGATTTTAGAACTCGATAGAGGTGAAGGTATCCCATGGAAAGGAAACTACTCCTCTTGGTTAGATCAAAAGTCTAAGCGAATGGCACAAGAAAGCAAAACAGCATCTAAACGTCAGAAAACTTTAGAACGAGAGCTCGAATGGGTGAAACAAGGTGCTAAAGGTCGCCAGACAAAGCAGAAGGCACGTTTGAAAAATTATGACAAGTTAATGAGTCAAGATCAAAAACAACTTGACGAAAAGCTTGAAATTTACATTCCAAATGGTGCAAGATTGGGCACTAATGTTATTGAAGCAAAGGGAGTAAGTAAAGCTTATGGAGACAAATTGCTTTATGAGGATTTAAACTTCAATTTACCTCAAGCAGGTATTGTTGGTGTGATTGGACCGAATGGTGCTGGTAAAACAACTATTTTCAGAATGATAATGGGAGAGGAAACTCCAGATAAGGGGGAATTTAAAGTTGGTGAAACTGCACAAATTGCTTATGTAGATCAGAAGCATTCTAATATAGATTCAGAAAAATCCATTTGGCAAAATTTTAGTGATGAGCAAGAGTTGATTATGATGGGAGGTCGTCAGGTCAATTCCAGAGCATATTTAAGTCGTTTTAATTTTTCTGGAAGTGAGCAAAATAAAAAGGTAAAACTACTTTCTGGAGGTGAACGTAACCGTTTACATTTGGCCATGACTCTAAAAGAAGAAGGAAACGTATTGCTTTTAGATGAGCCTACCAATGATTTAGATGTTAATACACTTAGAGCTTTGGAAGAAGGTTTGGAGAATTTTGCTGGTTGTGCTGTGGTTATTAGTCACGATAGATGGTTTTTAGATCGTATCTGTACACACATTTTAGCTTTTGAAGGAAACTCACAAGTTTATTTCTTTGAGGGAAGCTTTAGTGAATATGAAGAGAACAAGAAAAAACGTTTAGGTGGTGATTTAATGCCTAAACGAATTAAATATAAAAAACTGGTGAGGTAGAATAAAGTAGTTATATAATAAAGAAAGCCAGCTTTTTGCTGGCTTTCTTTATTATAATGAGTTTATGGACTTAATTGTCTCCATACAGATGTCCACCAGTAAAATCTTTGTAAGATTCATCTATATCTTTAAAAGCGTTAGTTTCCATTAACTTTTTGTTCTCTGACTTTAGCTTGTACATCTTAAATACAGCAATCAAAATAAAAACCAAAAAAATAGAAGCTACTACGATAAGAATCATAGTAAGTTGAGTTATGGATACCACTAAGGGTTTCGAAAGCAGATTATTATACATGATTTATAGCTGAATTGGGTTTCTTGCCGCTAATATAGAAAAAAAAGCAAAATGTAATACTCTTATTATGAAATATTTATTAAAATAATATCGATGAAATGTTGTAAATATCCGACTAAACACGTTGTTTTTCAGGTGATTTACACCTGTTTATTACTTATTAACAATTTAAAATTTTAACATTTATAGCTAAGAATTAATACCAATCCAAGAGCATAACTTCAATCGATTCGTCTCCATTATTAACAATTTCTTTGAACTTGTCAACGTCACTTAGACCATCCGCACCTCTGTAATGATAAGGATATACTGTATTGGGCTTAAATTCTAAAACTGCATCGGCAGCACTGTCAACTGGCATTGTATATGGCAAATTCATACAAACAAAAGCTTTATCGATATTTTCGAGATTTCGCATTTCTGGAATGTCCTCAGTATCACCCGAAATGTAGATGCGTTCATCATTAATGGTTAAAACATAGCCATTTCCTCGTCCTTTTGGGTGCTTATCTAATTCTTCTTTTCTCAAATTATACATTGGTATGGCAGTTATATCAACGGAATTAAAGTTATAAGAATCGTCATTGTTTATCGTTACAACTGTTTTGGCAATATCTTTCGGCAACTTTTCTGTTACTGCTGCAGGACCAATTATGGTAGCATTCTTTAAGTCTAATGCTTGCAATGTTTCAATACTTAAATGATCTCCGTGGATATCAGTGACTAAAACTAATGTAGGAGATGCATTGCCTTCAAAAGCTTCTGCTCCACCTGTAGGATCCACATAAATAGTTTCACTTTTTGTTTTTAGGATTAAAGTAGCGTGTTCAATAGGAATGACTTCAATATTAGAATTTTCAGTCGTCATGGCTGTAGTTTCAGAATTAACGACGTCATTCTCTTCAGAAATATCAGTGTTGTTTTTTTCATTTTTACAACTAAAAACGAGGGTAAGCGCACAAAGTATTAAGGTTGATTTCAAGAATTTCATAAGTTGATGGTTTATTATAATTACTAAGTAATAAAGATATTAAATAACCGAGCATATTAAAAGCACTGTAACATTTTAATAACATTTGCTACCTATATTTTAGGTAGTAAAATTTTTATACTCATTTAAAATTACCGAAATTGCTTATCTATTAATTGTTCAACTTAATACACTACACCATATGTCTGATGATTTTGATTTATTAGAAACTAATTCCAACGAAAAAACTGAAAAGGTAGATGTTAATTGGGGAAAAGCCATTGACCAAATGAAGTCAAAGCTTGCCCAAGAAGATGATCCTGAAAGTCGTCAGAAAATATTGAATGCCACCCTTGATAATGTGGTAGATATGGCAGAAAAGGATCGCTCAACCTTATTAGACGCGATTAAAGATCTTACGGACTATCAAGATGAAGTTGGTATTATGTTCGAAGGCTTTTCAGCATTAAACGCAGCAGAACAAAAAGTAATCGATGATGCCGTAAAACGTCTAGAACGTGCAAAAGTAGAACTCGAAGATGCCCAAAATAAGCCAGATACTTGGTGGAATAATCTTTGGGGACGCAAAGGAAAAATACGTGAGGCAGAAGAGGAACTAAAAAAAGCCCAAAAAGAACGTGATGCCTCAGACAATAAGGCTAAAGCAATGTTTCAGCAACGTATCGAAAATGCAGATGTACAAACGCTTTTGAATGAATTATCCTTTAAAAGTCAAGCTGCGATAAAACGTCTTAAGGATAGAGAACTTGAAATTAAGGAAGTTGAAGAAAGTCTAAAAACTGCAATAGTTGAAGCGAGTAACAACCACACCAAAGCACTTCAAAAGAAAAAAGAAGTCGAAGATAAATTAGAAGAGCAATATGCTTTGCTAAAACAATCTCGCCAAGCATTGGAAGAAGTTGCCGACAAACAATCTGCCGAGTATTCCGAAGCTTTAGAAAAAGTAACACAATTAGAGCAAAAGGTTGAAGAATTAGAAGGGCTTAAAAACGCTTACACTACATTAGCAGCTTCAAAGGATAGCTTTGTGCACAAGCATAATTTAACTATTAAAGTACTGACGTCGTTACGTAGTAATTTGCAAACGCATCGTGCTAAATTGAAGTCAGATACTGATGAGCGACTCAAATATTACGACGGTTACGTTGTGGCATTAAAAGCAAGAACAGATCAAGAATTTGCAGCAATTTTAGAGCATTTAGGAGTTAAAACAGATGAGCACATTGGGGAAACTTTAGCTGCAATGCACACTGCAAGTGCTAAAGCACGTCAGGAAATGATGGACAATATTCCTGTACACGAAAAAGTAATGCAAGGTGTTTACAGCAGTTATGCTGAAGCTTTACAGGAAATTAGGGCGAAGGATGTTGACATTCAAAAGAATTTTGCCGACCGCTATGGTATTGATATGAAAGAAATTTTTGAAGATTATTACAATGCTGATGCAACAGCACCTTCTGGTGATGGAGCAGAAAAACCAGCAGGTGAACCTAAACCTGAAGCTAATGACGATGATTTATTGTCGTAAACAGATACTCCTAAAGCTAAGCGTTAACGGCTAAAAAACATGATTGTAACTCCATTAGATTCCGCAATACTAGATTCTAAAGAGCAATACGTATTCTATCACAAAATGATAGACTTTACGCTTAAGGAACTTATTGTTGCTGTGCAACGCAACAAAATATTGAACGAGCAGGAAATCTTACTATTCAAACAGTACAGTGATTTATTGTTGTATTCTATTGAAGCGATGCGTGTAAAATACATGTATGATGATGAGGAAAACATGAAAGTAGATTTAACCGATTCTGGTTTTCCAAATTATTTGGAGTTTAGGTATTTGTTCAACGATTTAGGACTGCGGGAAGAATTTCTCGGAAAACTTACCGATATTGAAGTTATAAAAGAAGAGTTTTTAGACACTTTAATGCGAAAAAAAGAGCCAATTTCTAAACGAAAGCTCTTTCAGGCTTCATCAATTGTATATTATTCGTCAGCTAAAAAAGAATACATTTTCAATCGTTTCGTACAAGGTAAAATTATTGACGCTCCAGAAGGGTCTGTTGGAGACTATTTAGTTAGTTGGAGTTTCTATGAGGTGTCTCATAATAGACCATTTGTTTGCTATATGTATTTTAATTATGATGGTAATCCGCTTAACGATAGAGACGAAATTTACCACGTCCTAAAGACAGTTGCTGACAGAGAGATGAACTTAGATACTATGGCTTATGCCATAGATAAGAGATTGCCAGATTTATTTCCCAAGTTGATAAAACGAGTAGATTTAGGGCCAATTCACAACGTATTCGCCAAAGATGAAAACAAAGTTACCCACGCAATTTTAGACGGAATTTCAAAAAAAACAATTCCTTTAGAATCTTTCGCAATTTCATTTAAAATTGATGAAGTCGCTTCTAAAAGTGAGTTTAAAGAAGGTAGCTTTTTTAGTAAACAAACGTTTCAGAAATGGGATGCTATTTTTAGAAGAAAATATGTGTTTGCTCCACACAGAATAATACAATTACTGTATAACAAAACACCAGAAATAATGAATAAGTTGGCAAAACCACCAATAGAAATTTCTGATTTAAAAATAGAATAAAAGAATTTTCAGTCGTAGTCGCAGTATTAAGTACTGCAAACTGAGACTGAGACTGATGACTAACAACAATGGAACACAACTCAACTTTCCCTATAAAACAAAACGAACTCAACATGCTTCGTGATGAAGCGACGTCGTATTTAAAATCCATTCAATGGGAACAAAGCCAACGTGCCAAAAACCGTGACAACGATGGCAAAGACGAGTCTATTCTTCTGTATTTGTCAAGAGCAAATAATGGTAGCAATGTTTCGGTAACTTCGGTTTCAAAAACTATTTTAGCCTTAAAAAAGCGCTTATTGCCAGAATCGGTTGCCATTCCAATTCACCTTAATCATACGCTATATGCAGTCCAAGAGGGTATTACGTTGGGCATTTGGATTAAAGATAGTTACTATGATGCTTCAGGTTTATCGAGTTTGTCAGAGAACAAATCGGCTTTAGATAGTTCTGGAAAACGTGAGTACGAAAGCAAAATGCACACAGCAACTGCATTTATGCTATATGCAACAGCTTATAAGATTTTACACGATTTAAAACCGCATGCTTCAGACGATTTATCCGTAATGAAACAAAAATTTGCTGGTATTCCTGAAGTGTCTTTCATGACTCCGCTTAAAGGAATTTCCTGTCAGTTATTTTATTACGATAAGTATTTAGGGCATCCGGAAATCATAAAATCAGATAAAGATGTCATTGATTTTACGGTCGTTTATTTTGAAGCTTTGATTGCAGAAATTCAACTCAGAAAAAGCACGCTAGAATATACCGAAACCATAGTAGATAGAACCTATAAACTTGAAAATTCAGACTTTGCAGTTTCAGGTTGGGAAAATGTATTTCAAGGCACGGCAAAAAGTGTGGAATTCAATAAAATTCAATTCGAGCAAATTGTCGGAAACAGAGATGCCAAGCATTTTGCAAGACGATTGACAGAACGTATGTTGAGTTATGATTTTGAAGCCAAAAAGAACCCATTTCAAGAATTGGGAGGATTTATGCCAGTTTTTATGGGTTACGGAATTCCAGGAACAGGAAAAAGTATGCTAATTGCTGCCATTGCTACACGATTAAAAGAACATTGTGACAATCTCGACATTCCTTTTTTATTCCACCCAATGCCAGATACCTTGATTTCAACCTTTCAAGGTGGTTCTGCCGAAAAAATGGTGGAGTGGATGAAGCCTTTGCAAGATCCTTCAAAATTGATTTTTGCACCAATAGATGATGCCGAAAATAATTTACAAGAACGAACAACACAAGGTGTTTCTGCTGGTGTAAAAGAAGTTATAGGTGTGTTTTTAAGATACACAGAAGGTGCTTATGCGGTAAATTACGGAAACAGTTCAGTTGGTTTATTTACAAATTTGCCAGAAATGTTGGATAAAGCTGTGATTTCACGTGTTCAAGGTCGATTTAAAATTGATGGAGCACGTACTGAGCATGATTTCTTGGATCAAGATTACATTTGGTGGAGAAAGCTTCAAAACACTATGCCAGATTTTGTAAATATGGACAATCCAAAAAACTATAATTATTTAGACGACCAAGGCTTGGCAAAAAGCATGGGAGATATTCTGAATTTGGTTGAAAAACCTTCCGAAGAACATGTGCACGAAACTTTTAATAAAGTTGAAAAAACACACAAAACGGATGACCACATGTTTTATGCTTCGTTATATAAAGAAATTCAAAAGATATTTCCGTTTTTCTCTTCAAGAGATGTGCGTAATATTCAATCTGCAATTTCATTAAGATTAACGGATTTTGATTTGGAAAAGGATTGGTTTGATAATCCTGAGAAGTATTTCAAAAAAGATTATGAGACCAAATTGAATATGCTACAGGAATTAATGAAAGCCAATATGAAGGGTTTAAATTTTTCAGACATAAGAAGGCAAGAAGTGATAAGGTACTTAGATAACGTGGCAACTATTGCAGACACAGATTTTAAACGAAAAGTGGATGAAAGAATTAACCAACTAAATATTGAAAGCGAAGCACGTGAACAATTTAAAAAATAGAATAAAAAATATAAATAAAACAATCCTTTCAGAAGAATGGGCTACACTCAAACGCATTGATTACGACTTTAAATTTGAAAATGGAGCGTGGAAACATCTGTCTAGAGAAAGTTACAACCGTGGAAATGGTGCGGCAATTTTATTGTACAATTCACATAAGAAAACGGTAATATTGACCAAGCAATTCCGCATGCCAATTTACGAAACCACACCAAAAGAAAGCATGTCAATTGAAGTATGTGCTGGTGCCATTGATAATAACGACAATCCTTTAGAAACGATAATTAGAGAAACCGAAGAAAAAGTGGGTTATAAAATAAAGACTGCTAAACAAGTACTTACGGCTTATACTTCTCCTGGTGCAATGACTGAAAAAATGTATTTGTTTATAGCAGAATATTCCGATGATAATAAAATAAATGAAGGAGGAGGTTTAGAAAGTGAAAATGAAGACATCGAAGTTTTAGAATTACCTTTTTCTCAAACTATTGAAATGATAAAAAATGAAGAGATCATTGACGCAAAAACCATAATGCTGTTGCAATATGCTCAAATAAATAATTTGGTGTAATGCAAAAACTAAAACAAGCAAATTTATACAGAAGTGAACTCATTCCCGTGAGCGGAAAATTGGTTGAGCGTTACAATAAATGCCTTATAACTTTAGGATTTACTGAAACAAAGCTAAAATCGTTTTCTATTGATGGAGTAGGCTGGAGCCCAGAGATTGCACAGGAAAAGAATAATGTTCAATACCTCAATCACGGAGATGCCAATCCGCATGGTATTATAATTTCGCCTTTACAAAAAGGAAAACCTGTGTATTTACCGTTTCATTCGTTTGATAGAGAAATGATGCAGCATGTCTTTAGAACACATGGACGAAAAATAAATGATATTACTAGAGATTCAGCTATTTGCATTGATTTTGACCAAAACATCGATGTGTTTTATGAACCTGTCTCTTATACACATCTCCGAGCCCACGAGACCGAGGCTGATCTCG
>OJDK01000668.1_pt1 | contig 11963 bp, 9 predicted proteins | sample 1592791 | NCBI WGS metagenome assembly OJDK01 (sample SAMN05416878, study PRJEB24817) | seawater metagenome | isolation source: Sea water | place: Canada:Atlantic | collected 2013-11
AGATCAGCCTCGGTCTCGTGGGCTCGGAGATGTGTATAAGAGACAGATATATAAGTGTGAACACGATAGCGTGGTTTATATAAAGTATATTTAAAAAATTATGTACGTTTGTATATCAACATTTGACTAAAAACTTTAAAGTATGTCAAAATTTGGGGAATTAATAGATGTCGATATTCCGGTGCTATTAGACTTCTACACAGAATGGAACGATCAATCCATAGCAATGCATCCGGTCCTTAGGGATGTGGCGGCAGCTCTTGGTGACAAGGCCAAAGTCATTAAAATTGATGTAGATAAAAACAAGGATTTAGCTGAAGCTTTGCGTGTTAAAGGTTTGCCTACGCTTATTATTTACAAAAATGGAGAAATGAAATGGCGTCATAGCGGAGAACAAGATGCTAATACTTTGATTGGGATTATTCAAGAATATGTTTAAAAATGGAACCTATTAGACCAATTTAAGCATGTTTTTCAAAAGGAAGAGTATCTAAACATTTAAAAACATAATTTCTTTCACTATAATACTCCAAAACTCTTGGTAACACATACTTCAAATTTCTTGAAGCTTTTACACTATCATGAAATACAATAATACTTCCTTCTTTAGCTGATGAGGTAATACCATTAAAGCAAGTTTCTTCGCTAACACTTGCGTCCCAATCGTAAGACAACACGTCCCACATAATTATTTTATAGCCTAATTCTTGAAGTTGTTTGCTTTGTTTTGTTTTAAGCTTGCCGTAAGGAGGACGAAAAAGTTTCAAATCCCAATTATCAATTGGAGCGTTCTCCTTTTTAGAATTTAATTTTTGAAATGTTGAATTTAAAAGACGTTGTGTCTTCTCAGTATCTTCAATATAGTTCTTGGTTGTATGCTTCCAGCCCTTAAGATGATTATAAGTATGATTGCCAATAGAATGACTTTCTGATATTATATTTTGAAATAATTCAGGGTGTTTTTCAATATTACTACCAATACAAAAAAAGGTAGCTTTTGCATTATAATTTTTTAAAGTTTGAAGGACCCATTCCGTTATTTCTGGAGTTGGTCCGTCATCAAAAGTAAGGTAGAGTTCTTTGTTTTTGGTATTGATATTCCAGACAAAATTTGAAAAAATTGTCTTCACAAATTCAGGTGTTTTGGCTGGAATTATCTGCATATATTATTCTTCTAATTCTTCGAGTTCCTCTTCTGGTGAAATTAAACTAGAACTGTCTTCCTGTAAATTTTCTAAATCTAAATCTTCAGGAAGTTCGGGTTCATCCTCAGAACTTTGTCCTAAAAGGCGATCAAATAAACTTAAATAACTGTTGAATTTTTTGGTTTCTTCAAGCGCAAAATCTTCATCATTATAGATAACTAGTACATCTACTAATGCTCTGTAACGTTGAATATCAGTATAAATATCTTCAATCAATCGTTCTTGGTTTTTCAGTGAAAGACTGCTTAAATACATTAAATTTTCCTGATATTTTTTAGTAACATCTTTATATAGAGCTCTGCCTTTTTCGGTTTTTCCAATTTCATAGTAAGCACTTACGTAAGGCTCTAAAAGTGTATAATAGCCAAATTTATCAACAGGCATTTTCTCCATTGCTAAATCTGCTACTTCTTCTGCTTTATCTAATTTGTCTTCATTGATTAATTGCTCAATTAAACGAGCTAAATTGCCTCTGTAAGTAATACCGTTTCTACGGGTTTCAGTATCGTGGTAAATCTCTTCACCACTTCCTCCCCAATCCCAGGACATCACTTTTTTGTACATTAAATCTGCATCAACACGTCCCATGTCATAAGGGTTTGCTCTGTCAACAGCAGTTTTAATTGGTGTAAGTTTATAACACATGCCATCTAGTTGCAGATAATCTTTTAACCAAATGTAGTCTTCATCACCAAAAGCTCCACCTGTAAAGTAAATTGGACGCTCCCAATTATTATTGGCTACAATATCTAGCATTAATAAACGATTTTTGTAAATGTAGCTTCCGCCTATTCTGGTGTACAGATTATCTTCAATTTTATCGGCATCTTTAGGATTTACTAATCCATTCTCAAGCACTTTAGATTTGTCAACAGGAATACTTATGTTTCGTGTTGGAAAATAATTAGTATTCAGTAATCCGCGCGGATAATTACGTGGATCTTCGCCTTGCTTTTCTAGAACAAAACGTAGCTTTGTTTCCGGTTTTTCACTAGAAATAAAATCCATAAACGATTTAATATCTAAAGTATCATTGGCGATTTGTTCATTTATTTCTTTATAAATAATAACATCTCTTGTGCCAGCTCTGTATTGATTATGATTTAATTGAGAAGGAATTGGATCACTTTCATAAGCTTGACGCTTCATTTGATCAATATACCAATCCGTTTGAAACAAACTCGTATTTACAACTCTAACATCAGTGCGTACACCTTCAATTTCTTGTAAGTACCATAAAGGGAAGGAGTCGTTATCTCCAATTGTAAATAAAATAGCATTTGGTGCACAAGATTCAAGATATTTACGAGCCATGGCATTAGCAGTATATTTGCCAGAACGATCATGGTCATCCCAATTGTTAGCAGCTAAAATTCCTGGTACAATAATTATGCAAGCCAATGTGATAACTGGAGCCAAAAGTTTTGACTTAATATTAGATTTTAATAAATCGTATATGGCATAAACACCAAAGCCAATCCAAATAGCAAATACATAAAATGAACCTACTACGGAATAGTCGCGTTCACGTGGTTCAAAAGGTCTAACGTTAGTGTAAAACTGTATTGCAATTCCTGTTAAAAGAAAGAAAACCAATAATACCCAAAAACGTTTCATATCTGTGTATAACAAGAAAAAGAAGCCAACTAAACCTAGCAATAAAGGCAAAAAGTAATAGGTGTTTCGGGCTTTATTTTCCTTTACATCTGTTGGTAAATTATCTTGAGACATACCAATATGGATCTCATCTATAAAATCTATACCAGAAATCCAGTTGCCATTAAAATCGTCGTATTTTCCCTGTATGTCGTTTTGTCTTCCTGTAAAATTCCACATAAAATAACGCCAATACATATAGCCAAACTGGTATTGAAACATGTAGACCAAGTTATCCGTAAAAGAAGGCTTTTCTACTTTTAAATATTGCTGGCCATAGGATCTTAGAAATTGGTCATAACCTTCATAGTCTATTTCACCTTGGGCAATACGCATTCTAAAATCGTTAATGATTTTGCTAAAACGTTGCGCTTCTTGTGATGCATATTGATTGGCTTGTTCTTCAGGAATACCTGCATTAATAGCTTCTTGGTAAGCTCTATTTTTTAAATTAGGATTTAACTTAAAATCTATAAGACCAGTAAACATCATATAGTTTTCAGCATGTTCGCTACTCCACATTCGAGGTAAGATAGAAGCATGTTCATGATTGTAATTTTGTTTGCTCTTTTCCCAATCGTTTATAATAACGTATTTCCCTAATTCTTCATCTCTTTCGTAATTCTTCTTATCATCTATAAATGGCTCATCCCTATCTTGACCAGAATAAATTTCTGTGAATTGTGGTCCATAAAACAAGTGTGTTTCAGGATATTGTTCTAGATTATAATATGCCAAAAGTTCTCTGGCATCTGAAGGGTCGTTTTCATTAATAATAACCTGTGCATTTGCTCTAATCGGTAACATCATCCAAGATGAAAACCCTATAAAGATAAACATGAGGCATAATACTAAGGTATTGATGTGTATCATACCTTTTTTTCTGGTGTAATTTAAACCAAAATAAAATAGGGCAATAACCAGTAACCCAGCGATTATGGTACCAGAATTAAATGGTAACCCAATTGAATTAACAAAAAACACTTCTAAATAACCAAACAAGCTTAAAGTTGAAGGCAATAATAATTTGAATATAAAAAGCAGAATTGCAGCAGAAATAACATTCGCTAAAATAAAGCTCTTAACCGTAATAGTTTTATAATTTTTGAAGTAATAAATAAGCCCAATTGCAGGAATAGTAAGTAATCCCATAAAGTGAACTCCAAATGATAAACCAATAATAAATGCAATAAGGATTAACCAACGGTTGCCTCTTGGATTGTGCATATCTTGCTCCCAGCGTAGAGCCAAATAAAACATTACAGCCATTATAAGGGTTGCCATAGCATACACTTCAGTTTCAACCGCATTAAACCAAAAAGAATCTGTAAAGGTAAATGCTAAACTACCAACCAAAGCACTTCCCAAAATGGCATAGGCTTTTCCTGCTGTAGCTTCGGCTCTATATTTCACCAATCTTACAAGTAACAAAGTGATCGTCCAAAACATGAATAGAATAGTGAAGGCACTGGCTACTGCGCTCATCATATTCATCATCATACCTATATATTCGCTGTTTCCAAATGTAAAGGTTGAAAAGAATGCTCCCAACATTTGAAAAAGAGGAGCTCCTGGTGGATGCCCAACTTGCAATTTAGATGATGTTAAAATGTATTCACCTGCATCCCAAAAGCTTACAGTTGGTTCTATTGTAGCGGAATAAGTTGCTAGAGCAATGGCAAATACTAACCATCCTAAAATATTATTCCATTTTTTAAAGCTAAAATCTGTCATGAAAACCTTGGTTATAATGCTGGCGAATTTACTAATAATTACGTAATGGTCTAAGTTTTTAAGCTAACGTTAAGTATTTTCAATTATTTTATAATTTTTTTTTGTCTAAACGAAACTTTGTTTTAAATTTGCACCCTCATTTTGAGAGATTGGCCTATGGTGTAACTGGCAACACATTGGTTTTTGGTACCAAAGAGTCTAGGTTCGATCCCTAGTGGGCCAACGAAATAAAAATCCCGATTCAATATTGAATCGGGATTTTTTGTTTTTAGCTTATTAATTGTTGCGTAATTCCTAGCTGTTCCAGTAGAGCTTCATACTTTGCATCGACTTGTTCGTTAGTATAGGCGAACTTTTTATATTGAGTTGCTGTTTTTCTTTTAAATGCTTTGTTGAGGTTGGCTTTTTCGTCTATTAAATCATCTATAATAGGAAAAACACTGTCGATATTTGAAAGTCTCACATAATGGACATTTTTCAATAACCTTGAGTTTTTCAGAACATCAAAATAAAAAGTATTGAGCTTTTCAATCACTTCAGACTGCCTAGCTTTATCAAAAGTGTGAAAATTAATAATATCAATACCAAGTCGTCCTTTCCAAAAATATTCGTTTATAAAATTAAAGTAGTGGTTTTTGTTTTCAAAACTGTAATAATTAATTGTACTTTTAATCCAATCAGATGGGTTTCTAACCACAAAAACATAATCCAAATCTTTTGCAATTGGGTGTTTAGCTAACTCTTTAATATAACCGCACCAAAATCCTGTGCAATCTAGTTTAAGATTCAAAAAGTTAAAGCGTTGTACAAAAAAAGCTTCAAAATCTTCTTGACCATGCTTTAACGTAAAATGTTGCATAGCATCATTACTTGCAATGTCGTTATCGTAGCAGCTTTCAATATAAGTGGTTCCTGTTTTGTAGGGAGATATACCAATGACAGGTTTAAATTTTAACGCTGATGAATCCTCTTTACTAACAGTTTTTTTCATTTTGTTCAATTGAATTGAATGAACAATTTTAATGAGTGGCGTTTTAGTAATAAGAATTTTGAGGTTGTTGATTAGATCCATAGAAAAGCTATATTACTTTAACAAAGTAACGTAAAGAAAACAATGAAATACAACTGATGTATTAAATTTTGAATGTAATCACTGGGCGAGTTGCATGGTTAACTAAATCCTCACTAATACTGCCGTTAAAAAAATGTGCAATACCCTGTCTGCCATGTGTGCTGATGCCAATTAGGTCTGCATCGATTTCCTTAGAGAAATTAAGAATTCCTTGTTCAACACTCGTATCGTTATGAACTGTTAGGGTGTAATTTTTAAATGCTTGTCCAGAAATAAAATCATTAATTCTAGATTTTGCTTCAGCAGAAGTCATAAAGTTATTTGCTGTATTTACCATAAGTAGATGAATTCTTGCACCAAAAGCTTCAGCAAATTTCACAGCCTGTTTGTAGGTTTCTCTATTGTCGTTTTTAAAGTCGGAAGCAAAAACAAAATTTGAAATATCAAACGAAGTATGCTCATTTTTAATAACAAGTACAGGAACATCTGAGTTACGAACCACTTTTTCGGCATTAGAGCCAACAAACATTTCTTTTAGCCCAGAAGCACCATGAGATCCCATTGCTATAAAATCTATGTCATATTCTTTGCAGGCCTCTTTAATCTCATTGAACGAAATATCCGCTTTAACAATTTCATTAACCGCAATCCCTTCCAGGTAATCACTTTCCATTAAGTCTTCAAATTTTTGATGTGCCAACTTCATAAAGAATAAAGCTTCTGGCACATCGCTATGTGCGTTGACCGGATCTACTTGCTGCATCGGTATTTCCATCATATGCATTAAGTAAATCTCAGCACCATGGGATTTTGCCAATATTGCTGCTACTTTTAAAGCGTTTTCAGCTTGTTCTGAAAAGTCTGTAGGGACGAGTATTTTGTTCATTTGTGATGTTTTTATTAGTCCTATAAAGTTAAGAAAATAATTCAATTTGGTTAAGCTTTAAAAATCAATATAAATATTGTATATTTGCATCGTTATTTAAAGAAATAAATACACGAGAGGACGAAAAGTCCTCTCTTTTTATATTAAGAAATGTTCAAGAAAACGGTAGAGGACTTATTACAAAATGCATTAACTGAAAGGCAAGATCTTTTTTTAATAGATTTTAGCGTCTCTAATGATAATGCAATTAAGATTGTAATTGATGGAGATAATGGTGTTTTGGTTGAAGATTGTATGTTTGTAAGCAGAGCAATTGAGCACAATATTGATAGGGACGAACACGATTTTTCCTTAGAAGTTTTGTCTTCTGGAGCAGCAACTCCTTTGGTTCTGCCAAGACAGTATAAAAAACATATTGGCAGAAATCTAGAGATTAAAACTTTAGATAACGATAAGCTTGAAGGCAAATTGGTACAGGTCAATGAAAAAGGAGTGGTTTTAAAGTGGAAAGCTAGAGAACCAAAACCAGTAGGTAAAGGTAAAGTAACGGTAACTAAAGAAGCCAATCTTACTTTTGAAAATATAAAAGAAGCAAAAGTTAAAATAAAATTTTAATTCATATCAATTATGGAAAATGTAGCGTTAATTGAATCATTTTCAGAATTTAAAGATGATAAATTAATAGACAGAGTTACGCTAATGGCGATTCTCGAAGATGTATTGCGTAATGCATTGAAGAAGAAGTATGGTGATGATGATAACTTTGATATTATTATAAATCCAGATAAAGGGGATTTAGAGATTTGGAGAAACCGTATCGTTGTTGCAGATGGTGAGGTTGAAGAGCCAAACCAAGAAATAGAATTGTCTGAAGCTCAAAAAATTGAGCCAGATTTTGAGGTTGGTGAAGACGTTGCAGAAGAAGTAAAGTTAATTGATTTAGGTCGTCGTTCAATCTTAGCATTGAGACAAAACTTAATCTCTAAGATTCATGAACACGATAATACAAATATATACAAGCATTTTAAGGAATTAGAAGGCGAAATTTATACAGCAGAAGTACACCACATTCGTCACAGAGCAATAATTTTGTTAGATGATGACGGAAATGAAATTATACTTCCAAAGGATAGACAAATTCCTTCAGATTTTTTTAGAAAAGGAGAAAATGTAAGAGGAATTATTGAAAGTGTAGAATTGAAGGGAAGTAAGCCTGCAATTATAATGTCTAGAACATCACCAGTATTCTTGGAAAAACTATTTGAACAAGAAATACCAGAGGTTTTTGATGGATTGATTACTGTTAAAAAAGTAGTGCGTATTCCAGGTGAGAAAGCAAAAGTTGCCGTAGATTCATATGATGATAGAATTGACCCAGTTGGTGCTTGTGTTGGTATGAAAGGTTCTAGAATTCACGGTATTGTACGTGAGTTAGGAAATGAAAATATTGATGTAATCAACTATACAAACAACATTCAATTGTTTGTTACAAGAGCATTAAGTCCAGCACGTGTTACCTCTCTAAAATTAGATGAGGAGAATATGAGAGCTGAGGTTCTATTAAAACCAGAAGAAGTTTCTAAAGCCATTGGTAGAGGAGGTCACAACATTCGTTTGGCTGGCCAACTTACAGGTTACGAAATTGATGTATTTAGAGAAGGTGCAGAAGAAGATGTAGAATTAAAAGAATTTACTGATGAAATTGACAACTGGATTATTGAAGAGTTCAGTAAAGCCGGTTTAGATACTGCAAAAAGTATTTTAGAACAAGATGTTGCTGATTTGGTAAAACGTACAGATTTAGAAGAAGAAACAATATTAGAAGTTATTAGAATTCTGAAAGAAGAATTTGAAGAATAAATACCAGTTTAGCTTTTCAAAAAACATTTTGAAGTTAAATTGATATGAAACATTTTTAAGTTATATTACAGGCAATTTATGGCTCAAACAAGAATAAATAAAGTATTAAGGGAATTGAACATTTCACTAGATCGTGCTGTGGATTTTTTAGAATCCAAAGGCATAGAGATAGAGAAAAGTCCTAATACAAAAATTTCACAAGAAGTTTACGACACGCTTTCTGATGAATTTCAGACAGATGCGTCAAAGCGTGAAAAAGCTCAAGAAGTAAGTGAAGCAAAGCTAAAGGAGAAGGAAGAACTTCGTGAACAGCGTGAACGTGAAATTGAAAAGCAAAAGCAAGAAGCTAAAAAAGAAGCTGTAGTCAAAGCAAAAGCAGAACTCAGTGGTCCTAAACAAGTTGGTACAATTGAACTTGACAAGGAAAAAGAAAAGCCAAAAGCTAAAGAAGAAAAGAAAGAGGAAGCTAAAAAAGAGGAGCCTAAAGCTAAAAAGCCTGTAGAAAAAGCAGAAGCGCCTAAAGCCAAATCAGACGATTCAGAAAAAGCTAAAAAAGGTGAGGAGAAAAAAGAAACTCCAGCTAAGAAAGAAGTAAAAGCTAAGAAAGACGAAAAAGTTAAAGAAGAAAATACTGAACCGCAAGGTGAAGAAACTATAAAAACACAATATAAAAAGCTTTCTGGCCCAACGGTCGCAGGTGAGAAAATAGATCTTTCTAAATTCAAAAAACCTAAGAAAAAGAAAGACGATAAACCCACATCTTCAGATAATAAAAATAAACGCAAAAGACGTCGTATCAGTAAAGGTGGTGCAGATGCAGGAAAAGGATCAGGAGATAATAGACGTGGCGGAAATAGAAGAGGTGGAAATAGACCTAAGACAGTTAAGGAAGAGCCAAGCGAAGAAGATGTGCAAAAACAAATTCGTGAAACTTTAGAAAAACTTCAAGGGAAAAGCAATAAAGGTAAAGGTGCTAAATACCGTAGAGAAAAAAGAGATCAACACCGTCAACAAACGGAAATCGATCAAGAAATTGCAGCAGCAGAAAGTAAAACACTAAAAGTAACTGAGTTTGTTACTGTAAGTGAAATTGCAACAATGATGGATGTAAGCGTTACACAAATCATTTCGGCATGTATGTCTTTAGGGATGATGGTAACAATGAACCAGAGACTGGATGCAGAAACACTCTCTATTGTTGCAGAAGAATTTGGTTACGAAGTAGAATTTATCACAACCGATTTAGAAGAGTCTGTTGAGGAGGTTGAAGATAATCCAGAAGATTTAGAACCACGTGCTCCAATCGTCACGGTTATGGGTCACGTTGACCACGGTAAAACATCGTTATTAGATTACATTCGTAAAGAAAATGTAATAGCAGGCGAGTCTGGTGGAATTACACAGCACATTGGTGCGTATGGTGTTCAATTAGATAATGGCCAAAAAATAGCATTCTTAGATACACCAGGTCACGAAGCCTTTACGGCAATGCGTGCTCGTGGTGCTCAAGTTACTGATATTGCAATTATTGTTGTCGCTGCAGATGATGCAATAATGCCACAGACAAAAGAGGCAATTTCCCACGCACAAGCTGCTGGAGTTCCTATAGTATTCGCAATTAACAAAATTGATAAACCAGATGCTAATCCTGAAAAGGTTAAGGAAGGTTTAGCAAGTATGAATCTTTTAGTTGAAGATTGGGGAGGGAAAATTCAATCCCATGATATTTCTGCAAAAGAAGGAACAGGTGTAAAGGAATTACTAGAAAAAGTATTGCTTGAAGCGGAACTTTTAGAATTAAAAGCCAACCCAAATAAACCTGCCCAAGGTACAGTTGTTGAAGCTTACCTTGATAAAGGTCGAGGTTATGTGTCAACTATTTTAGTGCAAGATGGTACATTGAATATTGGTGATTACGTACTTGCTGGTAAAAACAGTGGTAAAGTAAAAGCTATGCAAGATGAACGAGGTAACGATATTGAAGCTGCAGGTCCTGCAACTCCAGTATCCATCTTAGGATTGGATGGCGCACCACAAGCTGGTGATAAGTTTAATGTATATGAAGATGAACGTGAAGCGAAGCAAATTGCAACTAAGCGAACACAATTACAACGTGAGCAATCTGTAAGAACTCAACGTCATATCACACTAGATGAAATCGGAAGACGTATAGCACTTGGAGATTTCCAAGAGTTGAACATTATTCTTAAAGGTGATGTGGATGGCTCGGTTGAAGCATTGACAGATTCCTTCCAGAAATTATCAACTGAAGAAATTCAAGTAAATATAATTCATAAAGGAGTTGGTGCTATTACAGAAAGTGATGTGCTTTTAGCAACTGCGTCAGATGCAATTATTATTGGCTTTAATGTTAGGCCAATGGGTAACGCACGTCAAATTGCTGATAAGGAAGAAATAGATATCAGAACTTACTCAATTATCTACGATGCCATTAACGATCTTAAAGATGCGATGGAAGGCATGTTGTCTCCAGAGTTAAAAGAAGAAATTACAGGTACGGCTGAAATTAGAGAAATATTCAAAGTGTCTAAAGTAGGAAGCATTGCAGGCTGTATGGTAACGAACGGTAAGATTTACAGAAATTCAGGTATTCGTTTAATTAGAGATGGGGTTGTTGTTTATACTGGTGAACTTGCTTCATTGAAACGATTTAAGGATGATGTAAAAGAGGTATCTAAAGGTTATGATTGCGGTATGCAAATTAAAAACTACAACGATATTAAGGAAGGAGATGTAATTGAAGCATTCCAGGAAGTAGAAGTAAAAAAGAAGTTGAAATAAATTAACTTTCTAAATAAAAAAAGGCGACAATTTAATTTAAAATTGTCGCCTTTTTTATGCTTTATGATTAACCGTTATTTATCTAATTTCGGTTGAAATATAATAGCATTCATATATTTTTTTTTGATTTTCAACAAAGCACGATCAGCTTCTAAGCGTGTGGAGAAATTCCCGACCCAAACTTTATAATTAGGAGTGTTCCAATGAATATCAACAGGCCATTCTCCATAAGCTTCTAAAAATTCAGATTTTGCATTTTGAGCCCTATCAACATCAACACTTTGATAAACCTGTATTTTAAAAACCTTAGAAGTTTTTACGTCTTTTTTAAATTCCAACAACTTATCTATATCGCTATCTTGGCTAATGTTTACTTCACCTTGCTGTGCGCACAAGGTAAGAGCGAAAGCAGAAAGCATAAAAGTCATTGCTAAATATTTAATTTTAAGAGCCATAATAATTAATTTAAATACAAAGGTATAGTATTCAACGAAACGGACACCATAAAATTTTATGATCCGTAAATAACTGTACCCAAATTCCTTGCCAATTGAAAAAAATAGAGCGCAAAAAAATGATCGAAAGCATTTATTTAGAATTGGTATAAATTAGGCGTTAACACTTCCGTAACATTTCTAAAATCGACTTTATATCTTACTTTTGCATGAGTTTTTATAAACATGTTTTTTACATTTTTAATGCTGTCTCTTATACACATCTGACGCTGCCGACGACTCCTTACGTGTAG
>OJDK01000679.1_pt1 | contig 11726 bp, 12 predicted proteins | sample 1592791 | NCBI WGS metagenome assembly OJDK01 (sample SAMN05416878, study PRJEB24817) | seawater metagenome | isolation source: Sea water | place: Canada:Atlantic | collected 2013-11
GATCTACACGTAAGGAGTCGTCGGCAGCGTCAGATGTGTATAAGAGACAGTCCTTTTAGTTGGCTCTGAAACCGGAAATACTTTTAACTCAGCCAAGTTGTTTTATGATGCTTTAATTACTAAAGGGTATTCTGTTTATACATCCACCTTAAATGAGTACACTAGTTATAAAAATGCCAAACAACTGGTTGTATTTACATCTACTTATGGAGAAGGAGAAGCACCAACAAGCGCAACTAATTTTATAAAACGGTTTTATAAAGTTGAACAAAATCATACCCTTCAATATTCCGTTGTTGGTTTTGGCTCATTAATGTATCCAGACTACTGCAAATACGCAATTGATGTAGATGCAATGTTTCAAAAACACAAAGATTTTAAAGAAAACCTTCAGCTTTTCAAAATCAATAACCAATCTTTTGAAGCCTTTAAAACGTGGGTTAACCGTTGGAATGATAGGACACATCAGAATATAAAAATTGAGCAACCCACAACAAATATTAATGTAAAGAAACTAAAGGAATTCAAAGTTGTAAATAAAACTGAACTTAATAATGACAATTCATTTTTAGTGTATTTACAACCTCAAAAGAAATCTAAGTTCAACTCTGGTGATTTGCTTTCAGTTTTTCCAGAAATAGATTTAATTGAGCGCCAATACTCCATCGGAAAGTTAAATAATAATATTGTTTTAAGTATAAAAAAACATGAATTCGGAGTCTGTTCAAACTATTTCAACAATCTAAACATCAATGACGTTGTTAAAGCGAAATTAAAGCGTAATTACGATTTTCATTTTCCAACGTATGCAAAAGAAGTTGTAATGATAGCCAACGGAACTGGTATTGCACCATTTTTGGGCATGATTAACACTAATCAAAATCAAATAAAAACCCATTTATTTTGGGGAGGACGCACACAGGATTCATTAAGTATATATGAAAATATTATTGATAAAGCTTTTGCTAAAAAAACATTGTCTAGTTTTCATATCGCTTATTCCCAAGAACAAGATGATAAAATTTATGTACAAGATTTAATCAAGGAAAAGCAACAGTTGTTGTGCAACATCTTAAAAAACGATGGAGTAGTGATGATTTGTGGTTCCATTGCTATGCAAAATAGAGTTTTAGAAGTGTTAGACAGTATCACAACAACGAATTTAAACTTACCTTTAAGTACGTTTGAAAACAATGAGCAACTTAAAATGGATTGTTATTAACTGTGGCTATATCATCATTATAAATCTCTTCTTTTAAAACAGTCTAAATATAAATAATTGAATATCAATTATTTATGATTGTTTTAACATGGTTATTTCTTATCTTAGAGAGAATTTAAAACTAAAGATCATGTCAATTAGAATAGGAAATAGCTGCATTAATTGTGAAAATTTGGGAGCAAACGAAGTTTGTAAAGTACATGGTGTCAAAGTATCAACAAGTTATACTTGTGATAGTTTTGAAATGAAAGCAGCAATTAAAAATGATCCAAACTGTATTACATGTGCACGTTACCAAGAACCGGATTGCGCAAATCCATCAAAAGCAGCACCAGGAATGTTATGCTCTCATTGGGCACCGCAAAGCGCACAAGCTTAAAATTGCTACACGTAAAACCCTAAGACTGACATATGTTGGTCTTTTTTTGTTAAGATATGTAGGTTCAGATTAATATTTCAATATCACTGAAAGATTTACTAACAAATATTGATATATATTGTATCTTTGCGTGCAATTATATCTTAATTGCCATGACAGCACACGAAAATAAAATACTGGGTGAAGGACTAACATACGATGATGTTCTTTTAGTTCCTGCTTTTTCTGAAGTACTTCCACGTGAAGTCAATATTCAAACAAAATTCACTAAAAATATTACGATTAACATTCCTGTGGTTTCCGCAGCTATGGATACCGTTACAGAAAGTAAAATGGCAATTGCCATGGCACAAGAAGGTGGTATTGGTGTGTTGCACAAAAACATGACGATTAAACAGCAAGCAGATAAGGTAAGACGTGTAAAACGTGCTGAAAGCGGAATGATAATAGATCCTGTAACCTTGCCAATGGATGCTGTGGTTGCTGATGCCAAAAATGCCATGCGAGAACACAGTATTGGTGGAATTCCAATAGTTGAAGCAGATGGTACTTTAAAAGGCATTGTAACCAACCGTGATTTACGCTTTGAACATGCCATAGACAGACCAATTGTTGAAGTGATGACATCAGAAAACTTAGTCACTGCACCAAAAGGAACATCACTTAAGGATGCTGAAGCAATACTTCAAGAAAATAAAATAGAAAAACTACTTATTACTGAAGGAGATAAGCTCGCAGGATTAATTACATTTAGAGATATTACTAAAGTTACACAAAAGCCAAACGCAAATAAAGATTCCTTTGGAAGACTAAGAGTTGCTGCTGCAATTGGAGTTACAGGTGACGCTGTTGATAGGGCAGAAGCTCTAGTTAATGCAGGTGTGGATGCTGTTGTAATAGATACAGCACATGGACATACGGTTGGAGTAGTAACAATTTTGAAATCTATAAAGCAGCAATTTCCAAAATTGGAAGTTATTGTTGGTAATATTGCAACAGCTGAAGCGGCAAAGTATTTAGTTGAAGCTGGTGCAGATGCTGTTAAGGTGGGAATAGGACCAGGTTCAATATGCACAACTCGTGTGGTTGCAGGAGTTGGGTTTCCGCAGTTTTCAGCAGTATTAGAAGTTGCAGCAGCCATAAAAGGTTCTGGAGTTCCAGTGATTGCAGATGGTGGAATTCGGTATACAGGTGATATTCCAAAAGCTATTGCAGCTGGTGCAGATACTGTAATGTTAGGGTCACTTTTAGCAGGAACAAAGGAAAGTCCTGGTGAAACAATTATCTATGAAGGTCGAAAATTCAAATCTTATAGAGGTATGGGATCTGTTGAAGCTATGAAAAAAGGAAGTAAAGATCGTTATTTCCAAGATGTGGAAGATGATATTAAAAAATTAGTGCCAGAAGGCATTGTTGGACGTGTACCATACAAAGGTGAACTGGTAGAAAGCATCCATCAATTTATTGGTGGTCTCAGAGCCGGAATGGGTTATTGTGGAGCTAAAGATATTGAGACATTAAAAGAAAACGGTCGGTTTGTGAAAATTACATCTTCAGGAATCAATGAGAGTCATCCGCATGATGTAACAATTACTAAAGAAGCACCAAATTATTCGAGATAATCACGTCGAATTTATAGTTTTTAATCGTAAGAAATTTTAAGGATTTCAAAAACCCTATCTCCATTGACAAGTTTTAAAATGGCTTTATCACCGACTTTTTTATTGGTTAAAAGTTTAGCAATGGGAGAAATAAAAGATATTTTCCCATTAGAAATATCAGCTTCATCTACTCCTACAATTTGATAGTTATGAAGCTTTTTTTCAGCATTTATTTTTAATGTAACTGTGGCACCAAATCTTATTTCGTTTTGTGGTTGTTTAGCAAGTTCAACTATTTTGGCTATAGAAATTCGATTGTTTAATAGTTGTAATTTTGCATTAATAAAGTTAGATGCAATTCGCTTTTCCTTTTCGTTGGTTGCATCTAATTCATCTCTTTCTTTTATTAATTCTTGCTTTTCCTGCAAAAGTTTACCCATACCAACTTGGGTGACGTAATTTGTTATCCCTTCGGGTAGGTCAGCTCTTGGTGGTACAATAGGGATTTCTTCTTGATCATCTTCTTTAACAAATCCTCTGCTCATATCTAACTTGAATTTAGTGCTGTTTATTCAGTATAAATAAAAAGTCAATTTTCTAACATACTGAATGTTATTTCAAAATTTTGAATAATATAAAGAGGATAATTAATTAAAAATCATCCTCATTATACGTATAGATTTATATTCTGTTAGTTTGCTTTAGCTCCTGCTTCAGCAACTGTATGGTCATTTTCAACAGTGCTTCCGCTTACACCAATAGCTCCAATAATTTCATCTTTACTGTTTTTAATTGGGATTCCACCAGGAAATGTAATAAGGCCATTATTAGAGTGCTCTATGTTATATAAAGAGCCACCTGGTTGGGATAGACCGCCAATGTCGCCAGAATTCATATCAAAGTAGCGTGCTGTTTTTGCTTTTTTAATAGCAATATCAAGTGAACCTAACCAAGCTCCATCCATACGTGCAAATGCCACTAAATTTGCACCAGCATCTACTATGGCAATGTTCATTTTGGTATCTATGGCTTGCGCTTTTTCTTTTGCGGTTGCGATAGCTTTCTCTGCTTGTGATAATGTAATATTCATATTTTCTGTTTTAAGTTTTAATAGCCTTAATCCGAATAAGCATACTATATGTTTATGTCTATAAGTGCTACTATAACAATACCATAACTTTTTTGAAAAGAGGGTGATTTTGATAATACTTTAACAGAAATAGAATGTAAAGTTTCCTTTTGCTCGAATTAAAGAAAAAGCAAAGAGGTTTGATTGATAATTTGATATACAAAAGACATAGCTAAAAAAAACGGCATCACACTGATGCCGTTTTTTGATGAAGTTATAATGTTTGTTGTTTATTTAACAAGCTTGAAGGTTTTAGAGTTTTCTACCTTTAATAAATAGATGCCTTTTTCTAAGTTGCTTATGTCTATGTTGTTATTATTTGGTGTTAGGTTTTTGGTGGTTATAAGTTGACCACTCAAGCCATATAGTTCAACATTTGTATTTTCTTTAAGCCCTTCTACAGAAATATTGCTATCAGAGTTTACTACGGTAATATTGTCTAAAGTCAAATTATCAACAGATAATGTTGAATCTTCTATTTTTACTACTCTTCCGTTTTCATCTTCATGAAGTGTCATATAAATAGTAGTGCCAATTATAGCAACGTCTCTAAAATTTGCATAGAAATCCATTCCATTATTTACATCTTGGTAGGTGGTGTTTTGAGCAACATTCTCTAGGTCAGCTGAAAAATCATCCAAATCTATTTTTGTTGTTTCGAAATTTTCAGCTATATATAATTCGTTGCTAAAAACATAAAGTCCTCTTGGTGTATTGAGATTAATTAAATAATTATCTACTAAAGGCTCAATTTGTGTGGCATTAAATTTATGAATCGTTGAGTTATCTATATCAGAGACATACAAATCATTATTATATAGAACTATATCTTGTGCAACACCATCAGTTAACTCGCTTACTATAACTGTTGGCTCAGGATTAGGTTGTGAAATATCAATTTTATCTATATGAGTAATAAAAGGGTCAAAACTTGGTGGGTTTAATAACGTTTCAGCAGAAAAATAAATAGTATTTCCGCTAATGGTTAAAGCATTGATGAATTCTCCGGTTGAGTATACTACATCAACAGGATTGGCTAAATTGTTTAAATCTAAGGCCACAATTCTAGAACCAAGAAAAACACCAGTTGATTCATTATAGTTCTCTTCAGTCATGTATAACGTGTTTCCGCTTATGGTAAGATTATACATAGAAAAATTAAGTTCAGGAGTATAGATGAGTGTGGCAGTAGGCGTTGGTGCACTTGTATCAATTACATACAAGTTTTCATAGCCTTGTACATACAAATCTGTACCATCGGTGACCATTCTGTTAGGTTCAATCAAGTTCTCTACGTATGGAGAAACTTCAGTTTGAGAGTAAGTGTTCGCAGTCGTAATAATAAATGCGAATAGAAATAGTAGTTTTGTTTTCATAAAAAGTAGATTTAGTTAAAGTGATTTAAGGTGTATATAACTCATATTAAAGTTACTACTAGCAAACATATGTAAAAAAAGACTTACATACAAAATTTATTTTTCTTTATTGGAATATAACTTGCAGATTTTGTTTCAATTATACAACTTTTTCTAAAAAGGATAATTATATGAATCATTCATTAAGAACTATTAAACTCTTACTTTTACGATAATACTCTTATCAATTAAATGACCACATATAACTATATTATTTTAGGTTCAGGAGCATCAGGATTAATGCTGGCATATCGTATGGCAAATGATGATTTTTTTGATGATAAATCTATTTTAATCATTGATAAAAAGATAGACAAGGGTAACGATAAAACATGGTGTTTTTGGGAAGACAATAAAGGTGAATGGGATGGTTTGTTAACAAAAACATGGCCCAGTATTTTCTTTGGAAGTGCTTCGTATTCCAATATTATTGATATTTCTCCTTTCAACTATAAAATGTTGCGTAGTGAAGTGTTTTATGAGACTCTTTGGGAAACCATCAATAAAAAACCAAATTTCGTAATTGTAGAAGAAACAGTTGATAGCTACACTGAATTAAAAGGTAATGTGCAAGTAATAACGGAGAAGTCACAATACATAGGGGAAAAGATTTTTAATAGTTTGCCAAATCCAGAGGTATATTTAAACCAAAAAAAATATCCTGTTTTAAAACAGCATTTTGTGGGTTGGTTCATTAAAACTGAAAATGAAGTTTTTGATGATTCCACAGCCACATTTATGGATTTTACAGTACCGCAAAAAGGGAATACCAGATTTATGTATGTATTGCCAATCAATAAAAAAACAGCTTTATTTGAATATACCTTATTCTCAAAAGACCTTTTAGACATTACTGAATATGAATTAGCCATTAAGGATTATCTAAAAAACAGAAATATTTTAGACTATAAAATAATTGAAAAAGAAAAAGGAATAATCCCAATGACATCCTTTAAGTTTTCAAAATTGAACTCAAAGCATATTTTAAACATTGGTACAGCTGGTGGTTGGACTAAAGCCAGTACAGGTTACACGTTTAAAATGACTTCTAAAAAAACCAAACAGTTAATTACTTTTTTAAAGTCAGGAAATGATCTATCCAAATTTCATAAAAAAACAAGATTCTGGTTTTATGATTTAATATTTTTAGATGTACTTGCAAACAATAATGAAGAAGGTGCTGAATTGTTTTCCTCTATGTTCAGAAAAGGAGATATTATAACAATTTTTAGGTTTCTTGATGAAGAATCGTCGTTTATGGAGGATTTAAAAATTATTATGTCAGTACCACCAAAACGTTTTGTCCAAGCGTTCTTTAAACGTTTGTTTTAGTCTTCAGAATAGATTTGGCCTCTATGAGGTTTCAAAGCGTCCCTTATAGGTTTCATTTTAGATTCATCAACCACTAAGTAAGCCAAACTGTGCATTTCGCTCAAGGTTTCTGCACCAGTAATGCTAATGTTTAATTTTTCAATTTTAATATATTCTTTCAAATGAATTAAATGGTGCTCGGCAGTTTTGGCAGATGCAGGTCCTTTAAAATCCCAAATTAATTTTAGTTTACGCATTCGTAACAGAGGTGTTGTGTTCAACAAAATTCTTAAAATTAGTCATATATTTTAAAGTTTGCTTTTTAAATGCCCTTGGCATAACAAGTAGCATTAAGCGCATAAAAAAATTTGTTGGTAGAAATTCGCTTTCAGACAGCCATTCTGTATGGTTTTCTAAAATTGTTCTAAAATAATTTTGCTGAATGTTGTGCATACCTTTTGTGTTGTATATGGCATGGAATTCTTCAGGAAAATTTCTTTTGGTAATGGTTTCGGTTAGTTCCATTTTTCTATTCCCAAAATCATAATTCAAACGCATCTTAGCTCCAAGTTCACCTGGTGTCCCAGATATATGTTCGCAACTTACAAGGCCTTCTTGCCAATGTTTCATATTATCAACTGAGTCCATTTTTTTAACGACTTCTTCAATGGGTTTCTCAATAATAATTTTAGTGGTGTATTTCATTGGTCTATTCAAATGGTGTTATAAAGATATAAAAAAGCGCCTTTAAAAAAGGCGCTTTTAAATTGGTCAATTGTTCTTGTGGTTAATCTAAAATTATTTTTGTGGTTTTGGTTTGCCCTTCTACAGTAATTCTTACAATGTATATACCATCAGATTCTGGTGAAAGATCTAAAACAATCCTGTTCTCACCGTTGAAATTGTTAGACAAAATATTTTGTCCAAGTATATTGTAAATGGATATATTTGCATCAGAATTGATTCCTGCTATATAAACTTCTTTGTTTTTAGTAGAAGTTTTAACTTTATCCAAAGGAGAAACAGAAGACAGGTTTAGAGTAGAACTTTTAATGGCATCAGCTAAGTCTATATACAAGTCTGCAGATTGGTTGTTGCCTCCGCCACCAAATTGATTTTGAAAAAGGAGATTAAATCCAACAACCATAGTCCCATCGGGTACACTGCTATAATAATCTGCAAGATTAATTGTAATACTATAGGTGTTTGGTCCTGCGGCACTTTCAGTATCATTATGTAATGTAAGTGCAGGTTGCTCACTTAAGGTATTAAAATCTGGTGCGCCTTGAAATGTTCCTTCAGAGGTGTTCAAACCACCATACATATAAATTTCGGTTTGATTTTCAGTATAAAAATTGTTTACGATGTCAATATCTTCAAATAGAATTGTGATTTCATCGTTTACTGTAGATGTCGCTGTGACTGATATAAATGCACCATCATAATTGTCGAAGGTAATAGTTTCTTGAGCAAATAAAAAGGTAGAATTAATACACAGAAAAAAGATTAAAATGTAGTTTTTTAGCATCGCTTTATAGTTTTTGATTCATTCAAATCTATTAAGAATAAGTTAGTTATTAATTAATTAATTGTACTACAACGTTTTCGTGTTAATAAATTATGAGTTTTTGAGTTAAATATTTCTATAATGATAATTTTTCTCTAAGGATTGAGTGCTTTTTCAACTTGTAAAATAGTCTATTTGTGTTATTTTTGCTGAACTTCAATAAAATGACATGCGCTTTGAAGTTACCGTGTTTTGTAATTATTTTAAAACTAAACCGTTTTCTAAAGAATAAATCAATGTATATGAAATTGAAATGTTTTATAATCTTGCTTTTTGCACTAAATTTTTCGTTTTCCCAGAAAGCTGATAAAGTGCTCCTAACAGTTAATGATACTCCCATAATGAACTCTGAGTTTTTAAGAGTTTACAATAAAAATTTAGATTTGGTTAAAGATGAAAGCCAAAAAGATATTGATGGCTATTTAAAATTGTTTACAGAGTATCAATTAAAACTAAAAGAAGCAAAACGTCTAAAACTAGATGAAAATCCAAAATACCAAAGAGAGTTTCTCAATTACAAAAAACAACTTACAAGAAATTATTTATCAGAAAATAAGGTAACCGATGCGTTGGTCAAAGAGGCCTACGACAGGAGTAATTTAGATATTAAAGCATCACATATTTTGGTACGGTTAGAGGAAACTGCAAAAGACACCATGCAAGCTTACAATAAGTTATTAGCCCTAAAAAATCGTGTTTTAAAAGAAGGTTTTGATAAAGTAAAGGCAGAAGCCCATGATGGCAAAAAAATATTTCTTGAAGACTTGGGCTATTTCTCAGCTTTTAAGATGGTTTATGATTTTGAAACTGCTGCATACAATACTCCAGTAGGTGAAATTTCAGAACCATTCAGAACCCAATTTGGTTATCATGTGGTAAAGGTTGAAGAAAAAAGACCATCTAGAGGTACTGTAACTGCAGCGCACATTATGGTGGCATTGAAACAAAATGATTCACTTTTAGATCCTGAAAAACGTATCAACGAAATTTATAAGAAATGGCAACAAGGAGAGAGTGTTGAAGCTTTGGCAAAACAATTCTCTGATGATAAAAGTTCAGCCAACAAAGGAGGTCAGTTGGCACCTTTTAAAAGTGGACAACTAAGTTCCGTAAAATTTGAAGATGAAGCGTTCTCTTTAAAGAAGGATGGAGATGTAAGCAAACCTTTTAAAACAGAATACGGTTGGCACATAGTAAAACGAATTGACCTGAAACCATTAAAGCCTTATGAAGATCTAAAGCCTACATTAGAAAGTAGAGTGAGGCGAGATTCCAGATCCCTGTTAATTAATACTGCAATGGTTAAGGAGTTAAAGAAACGCTATGATATTTCATATAACGAAAAAGCGAAAGCTTATTTTACCAATATAATTAACAACAGTTTTTTTGCTCGTGCATGGAAATTGCCTACGGATTTTAATAAAGATGATACACTTTTTACTGTCAATGATAAAACCTATAGCTATTATGATTTTGGGAGGCATTTAACTGCTGCACAACGAGGCTATACTAATAAAAATGTTCCGGCTTCAGATGTTATTGAAAAAGAATATGAAGAGTTTTTTACAAAAAACATTCTTCAATATAGAGAAGATAATTTAGAGTTAGAAAATGAAGATTTTGCCAATATATTGAAAGAATATAGAGATGGACTGTTGTTGTTCGAGTTAATGGAAAAGGAAATCTGGAATAAAGCTGCAAAAGACTCAGTGGGCTTAAAAGCATATTACGAAAAACATAAGTCAAAATACCAGTGGCAAGAAAGAGTAGATGTAGTGATTGCTTCATCTGCAGAAAAAGATAATGCTCAAAAGGTTCTTAAAATGATAAAGGATGGGAAATCGGAGGATGAAATTAATACCGCTATCAACAGTGATAAACAACAGAATGTTATATTCACAAAAGACATTTACAATGTTAATAACAACAAACTACCAAATGACTTTGTGGCAGAAAAAGGAGTATCTAAAATATACAAGCATAACGATGCATTTCATGTCATAGATGTTAAAGAGGTGTTGCCAGCAGGTATAAAAACACTTGAAGAAGCAAAAGGAGAGGTAATTAACGATTACCAAATTGAAATTGAAGCCAAGTGGATTGACGGACTCTATGAGCGTTTTGAGGTAAAGGTTAACAAAGATGCCTTAAAAGCGATTAAGAAAACAACTAAAAATTAATTTTTTTGTGAAAAACAGATTATACATACTTGTATTATTTGGTCTAATTTTCAGTTGTAATTTCTTTAAAAAAACTGACGACAGAGATCCTATTGCCAGAGTCAATGAATCCTATCTTTATAAAGAAGATGTTATAGACCTTGTGCCAGAAGGAGCAAGTGTTGCAGATAGTACACTTTTGGTTAATTCTTATGTTAACCGTTGGGCAAAGCAACAATTGTTAATGGATGGAGCAAAGGTGAATTTATCTGAGGAGGAACAAGATGAGTTTTCCAAACTTGTAGAACAATACAAAATAGACCTATATACTAAAGCCTATTTAGAAGGTTTGGTGCAAAAAAATATTGACACTATAGTCTCAACAACCGTTGCCAATGAATTTTATGAAGCTAATAAAGAATCATTTAAACTCAATGACGATGTATTGCAGTTTAGATATATTGGTTTACCTCAAAACACAATTAACCTAGATACAATTACAAAGCGTTTTAAACGTTTTGAAAACAAGGATAAACGTTACTTAGATTCTATTTCAGTGCAATTCAATTCTTATTCTTTAAACGATTCTATTTGGATAAAGTTTAGCCAAGTAGCAGAGAAGATTTCGGCAGTGAATGCACAGAACAAAGATGAACTGTTAAAAAAAACTAATTTTTTACAGCTCAAAGACTCAATAAACCTATATTTGATGCAAGTTAAAGACGTGCGTTCACAGAACGATTATGCACCAATGGAATACGTCAACAACTCCATAAAACAAATTGTTATTAATAAGCGAAAATTGGAGCTTATTAAGCAACTAGAAAATGATATTACAAAAGATGCTATTAAAAACAATGAATTTCAAACTTATAACTAAAGCACTATTATTTATCTGTCTCTTATACACATCTCCGAGCCCACGAGACCGAGGCTGATCTCG
>OJDK01000681.1_pt1 | contig 11673 bp, 5 predicted proteins | sample 1592791 | NCBI WGS metagenome assembly OJDK01 (sample SAMN05416878, study PRJEB24817) | seawater metagenome | isolation source: Sea water | place: Canada:Atlantic | collected 2013-11
ACGAGATCAGCCTCGGTCTCGTGGGCTCGGAGATGTGTATAAGAGACAGCGTATGTATTACGAATACAGTTTCGGAGTGGGTAATATTTTTAAAATTTTAAGATTAGACTTCAATTTTAGAGGGAATTACCTAGATAGACCAGATGCCAGACCTTTTGGGGTTACTGGCAGCTTTGGGTTTAGTTTTTAACTTTTTGGTTAAAGCACTATTGTAATAGTTGCAGATACGGTTGAGAGGCAATTAAATTTTCTTCTAGACAAGCCATGGGTGTAAATTTCTTTTTGTTTTATAAATAATTGGTATTAAGACCAGTTGATTATTTTCTAGTTTTTATTCTGTAAGTCAATTAAATATTTTCGTTGAATTTCCAGGTCATGTAAATGATGTTTAATTAACCGTCTGTTTATTTTTTTTTTGCTGAAATATTTAAACCATTGAACAAGAGGAATAAAGTCCCTATGTCCTACACCATCTACGATTATCATCTGTATTGAATTGTCATGAAGAATTTTACAACAAATATTTTTAGAACGAATATCATTAGCAATTACTCGGTGTTTTATCATTAATTTAATGAGCTTATCAAACCCTTTTTGTAACATATCATCAGTAACTTTCAAATCTTCATTCAAAAGATAATATTCCATCGTTTTAGAGATTTCACCAGTTGTTTCATCTTTAATCAGATCAAATACAAAACCAGATCCAAGGTTTGTTTGAACCTTTCCGTGATACTTTGAGAAAAAAGGATATTCAAATTTATTCCAATTCTTCTTACTTATTTTTTCGAAATATTTAATTTCATAAAGTAACCTTGACGTATCCAAATCAAGCTTACTTATTTTAACACATAGATTTTGATTTTTTGGATGTACATAACATTTCTGATAAACACCTTGGGCTAAAAAGTGTTTGTCTTTAATTTCTAACATTCTCAATAATTTAATTTCTTATACTGTTATAGATAACAACTTTTTTGAATTACTGCTTAAAAGTTGCACGTTGCACTTTAGGTCTTAAAACCACTACTGTTGCAGTTGTATAGTACAATTTACTTTTTTTTTGTTAAAAACCTAAACTGAAGTCAGAATATTATAGCGATTATTTGAATGGCAAGCAGTAGTCTTGGTTACTTGCTCAATGCAGTAGACTCACTTAGGTATGCTACTATGCTTTTTTAAACTAAACTTGTAAAAGTATAGTGATAGAAATTTCAAACTATACTCCATTCCATGATTTTAGATGTTCTAATTTAGAACATATTGTTGTAAAAATGAAACAATAGACTATCTTTGCACCCCTTTTTAAATAATGGACATGATAAAAGCAGATCAACAAACATTTGATGTATTAATAGAAATTCCAAAAGGAAGCCGTAATAAATATGAATACGATTTTGATTTAAAAAAAATACGTTTTGACCGTATGCTATTTTCTTCAATGATGTATCCGGGAGATTACGGTTTTATTCCAGAAACTTTAGCCTTAGATGGTGATCCTTTAGATGTTTTGGTTATGGGAACAGAACCAACTTTTCCCATGTGCGTTATGGAAGTGAAGCCTATTGGTGTATTTCATATGGCAGATGAAAAAGGGCCAGATGAAAAATTGGTTTGTGTACCTGTAAGTGATCCAATTTGGAACAGTTATACCGATATCATGGATTTGAACCCTCACAGAATGAAAGAGATTACACACTTTTTTCAGGTTTACAAGGATTTGGAAAAGAAAAAAGTAGATGTTGGCGGTTGGGGAAATGCAGAGGAAGCTTATGCCATTCTTAATAAATGTATAGAGCGCTATAATAAGAGTGAGCATAAGAAAAACAGAAACTTTACAATATAGTTGCTGTTTCATCAAATTTTTTCTTAAAGTTCTGAATAATAAATAGTTAATTTCTTTTTTGTTATTATTATTATTATTGTGTGAATAATTAAAAATCAAAAAGATGACAAGAAAATTTTACGTAATTTATGCAATGGTACTATTAGTTAGTACCTCATGCACATCTAATCAAGATGACAGCGCAACGACAAGCGATTCAGAAGCTATTAGTCAAGAATTAATAGCATCTCAAAAAGCTAGACAACTTGCAAAAAACACTAAATCAAAACTTCAAGAGATCTTATCAAGTGAAGGGTTTAATGATATTAAAGATGAAAATTTGATTGTTGGAAGCCTTGTTGATAATAAATTTACATCTGCTTCTGACAAATTAAGAGGAGTCTTAGATTTGTATTTTAAACTCAAAGGACAACAAGTTGGATATGATGTTGATTTTAGTGAGAGTGAGTATGAGTATATAAATGCAGAAAATAATAATGGTTATTCTATGCTTATTTCAACTGGAGTATGTAAAATTTCTGGAGAGTATGTAAGTTTAGGCCTCAATATAACTTTTAAAAAGGATAATAATACTACTGTTAATAGAGATGTTATAATAGATGAAGGCTCTACACTTACTTGTACAGGGTGTAGAAGAGGGTGTAGTCCTCGCAGAGAAAGTAATGGAGATGGCTATTGCACTGATTGCCAAATATCAAACAGCAATTGTACCAAAACTGAGACCGAAGGATAGTATTCATTTAATTAGTCTTTTAAAACCCTTTTGTTAGCAATGCAAAAGGGTTTTTTTTATTCCCATTCATTTTACTACTTTTACCCAGCTAAAATCATTTCAAATTATAGAGGTGGTATAACTAATCAAATCAAATTAAAAATTAAAATATGGAATCACTAATGATTTATATGCCAATTGCTTTGGCACTTTTAGGATTAATTTACATGCTCGTAAAAAAGTCCTGGGTTATGAAACAAGATGCCGGAGATGGTAAAATGAAAGAAATTTCAGATCACATCTATGAAGGAGCATTAGCTTTTTTAAGTGCCGAATATAGATTGCTTGCCATATTTGTAGTAATTGTTAGTGTTTTACTTGCAATAGTATCTTTTGTTGTGCCAACAACACATTGGTTAATAGTAATAGCATTTGTTTTTGGAGCGGTATTTTCTGCTTTTGCAGGAAACATAGGAATGAAAATAGCAACAAAGACAAACGTTAGAACAACACAAGCTGCACGTACAAGTTTGCCAAATGCACTTAAAATATCTTTTGGTGGTGGTACAGTTATGGGACTTGGTGTTGCTGGTTTAGCAGTTTTAGGGCTAACCGCATTTTTCATATTTTTCTTTTGGTTCTTTATGGGAAGCGAATGGACAAATACAATGGATATGACTATTGTATTAGAAACATTGGCAGGTTTCTCATTAGGAGCAGAGTCTATAGCATTATTCGCAAGAGTAGGTGGTGGAATTTATACCAAAGCAGCAGATGTTGGTGCTGATTTAGTAGGTAAGGTTGAAGCTGGTATTCCAGAAGATGATCCTCGTAACCCTGCTACTATTGCAGATAACGTTGGAGATAATGTAGGTGACGTTGCAGGTATGGGAGCTGATTTATTTGGTTCGTATGTAGCAACAGTTTTAGCAGCAATGGTACTTGGTAACTATGTAATTAAAGATATGGGAGGGAATATTTCTGAATTTGGATTTGGAGGTATCGGACCAATATTATTACCAATGGCAATTGCTGGTGCAGGAATAATAATTTCGGTTATTGGCACTATGTTGGTAAAAATTAAAAGTAATGATGCTAAAGAATCTCAGGTTATGGGAGCCTTGAATGTTGGTAACTGGACATCTATTGTTTTAGTTGCAGCATCTTGTTTTGGTTTGTGCATGTATATGCTCCCAGAAACAATGAATATGAACTTTTTTGGTGAAGGTTTAGTTGAAATTTCTGCAATGCGTGTATTCTATGCAACCTTGGTTGGTTTATTTGTAGGAGCAGTAATTTCTTCTGTAACTGAATATTATACAGGATTAGGCAAAAAGCCGATTTTAAAAATTGTACAACAATCTAGTACAGGAGCAGGTACTAATATTATTGCTGGTTTAGCCACAGGGATGATTTCAACATTCCCATCAGTGTTATTATTTGCTGGTGCCATTTGGGCATCCTATGCATTTGCAGGTTTCTATGGTGTAGCTTTAGCAGCTTCAGCAATGATGGCAACAACAGCTATGCAGTTGGCAATTGATGCATTTGGACCAATTTCTGATAACGCAGGTGGTATTGCTGAAATGAGTGAGCAAGAGCCAATCGTTAGAGAGCGTACAGATATATTAGATTCAGTAGGAAACACAACTGCCGCAACAGGAAAAGGTTTTGCCATTGCTTCTGCTGCATTAACGTCATTAGCTTTATTCGCTGCATACGTCACCTTTACAGGAATTGATGGAATAAACATCTTTAAAGCACCAGTATTAGCGATGTTATTTGTTGGAGGTATGGTACCAGTAGTATTTTCTGCTTTAGCAATGAATGCAGTAGGTAAAGCCGCAATGGAAATGGTTTATGAAGTACGTCGTCAGTTTAAAGATATTCCAGGTATTATGGAAGGTACAGGAAAGCCGGAATACGATAAATGTGTTGCAATTTCTACACAAGCTTCTTTAAAAGAAATGATGTTACCAGGTTTATTGACTATTGGTTTTCCTTTGGCCATTGCATTTGTCCCAATGATTTTCGGAATGAATTCTTTAGCCATCGCTGAGATGTTAGGTGGTTATATGGCAGGTGTAACAGTTTCAGGTGTACTTTGGGCAATTTTCCAAAATAACGCTGGTGGTGCATGGGATAACGCTAAAAAATCTTTTGAAGCAGGTGTTGAGATTAATGGTATAATGACCTTTAAAGGATCTGATGCCCACAAAGCTGCTGTAACTGGTGATACTGTTGGTGATCCATTTAAAGATACATCTGGTCCATCAATGAATATATTAATTAAACTAACTTGTCTTATTGGTTTAGTAATTGCTCCAATCTTAGGAGGTCATAGTGCTGAAGAAGGTTTAGCTATGAATGAAAATGTTGAAGTCATCAAAGAAATTTCAGTAGAAACTCAAGGTGAAAAAACTTTAGATAACACAGCAAAAGCAAAAGTGATGACGAAAACCAAAATTGGTGATGGAGAAACTGTAATTCACGAAAAGACTTTTGAAGGCAACTTAGATGAGGTGACAAAGAAAGCTGAAACTTATGTAAAAGAGGAAAAAGACAAGCATTAGAGTGTTATTGATAAATTATTTTAAAAAGCACCTTTTTTAAGGTGCTTTTTCTTTTACAATATGTTAACCTAGAGCTAACAGTCTAGCAGCCATTGGGTAGTAATTTTATGGAAATTTAATTAATCCAACAAAAAAATTAAATCCAATGAAAAACTTTTACTTTGAAAAAATCAAGTTTTTAACTATGATTTTTTTTATGTTTTTTGGTTCAACAGTGGTTGCCCAAAACTTCGAATTACAATTATTGCACTACTCTGACGTGGACGGCAACGAGGAGAGTGCCCTCGACTCAGTAGACGAGTTCTCTGCCTTGGTAGATTTTTTCCAAAACGACCCAACTTACGTTAACAGTACACTTACGGTGACCTCTGGCGACCTTATTATTCCTGGTCCTCGCTTCTATGCTGCCGAGAATACAGCGGTACGTTCGCTCTCTGGTAGCAATGAGCCTGGTCATTTGGACATTGCTTTTGCCAACGCTTTTAGTGTTGATGCTTCTGCTTTTGGTAACCACGAGTTTGACCAAGGACCTAGCGAGCTATTCGAAGCTGCTTTCAGCAGTGAGACATTCAATAGTGTAAGTTTTCCTGGATCTGCATTTCCATGGCTCTCTACAAATATAGACTTCAATGCAGATGAGGATTTCTCTGGTGTTATGGGTACTGATGGAGACAATGTCACTAACCTTGCTGGTCAGGTTGCTAAGTACGCGATTATGACTATAAACGGAGAGACAATAGGTCTTGTCGGCGCAGTTGCACCAAGTTTCCCTGACATCACATCAATCGGTGATTTAACAATAACACCTGCTCCAGATTCCACTGTCGCGCAGTTGGCTGCAGAAATTCAGTTGAGTGTGGATGTCCTAAAAGCAGCTGGAGTGAACAAAATCATTCTGTTAGCGCATATGCAATCTATCAGCATCGAGAAGCAACTTGCAACGCTTTTAGACGGTGTAGATATTATAGTAGCTGGAGGTTCTAATACTAGGATGGGAGATAGCAACGATACGCTGTTCAGCAATTCGCTGGTAACAGATACTGCTTTTGATGAGACTTATCCATTTCAGACAACAGACATTGCTGGTGACCCTGTACTGGTAGTGAATGTTGATGGTGATTACAAATATCTTGGAAGACTTGTTGTAGAGTTCGACAACAATGGCGTAATTGACCTTAACGAACTTAACAATGCACTTAGTGGTGCTTATCCTGCCAACGAATCTCTTATAAACTCACTGAGCGCAACACCTAATTCAACGGTTGTGGCTCTTAGGGATGCTGTTCAGGATGTAATTAGTGCTCAGTACAACAATGTGGTAGGGTTTTCTAGTGTTTACCTAGATGGAAGAAGATCACAAGTTAGGACTCAAGAAACTAATCTGGGAAATCTAACTGCAGATGCTAACCTTTGGTATGCCAACCTTCTTAATCCTATTTCCGATGCAAGTGTGGATATTTCACTTAAAAATGGTGGTGGACTAAGAACTGAAATCGGTTCAGCTGTGCTTCCTAGCGGTTCTAACGACCCTGATGATATTGTATTTTCACCGCCAGCTAACAATGGAGTTTCTGAAGGCCATCTCAGAGCGACGCTTCGCTTTGACAATGGACTTGTTAGGTTAACAATGACAGCTGCTGAATTAATTGATATCATTGAGCATGGTCTTGCTGAAGTAGCACCTGGCAATGAGCCTGGACGCTTTCCACAAGTAGGTGGTATGAGCTTTGTATACAATCCTGAAGGTTCTGCTGGTAGCAGACTGATTGATTTGATAGTTGACAAAGGCGATACAGATCCTAGTAACGATGTCGTAGTGATGGAGAATGGTGTAAACGTCTCGCCAACTGGTATCACTTTCAATATGGTAACACTAAATTTTTTAGCAAACGGTGGTGATAGTTATCCTTTTGACCAGTTGAGCGCGCCAAACCGTATAAACTATTATGATGGTATTGGCTTTGGTGAGGCGGTAGACTTTCCTGATGGTGATCTTGCCAACGACCCAGACAATAATGATGCTTTTAGCTATACTGGTGGAGAACAGGACGCAGTGGCTGAATTTATGTCTACTTTCTACCCTGATAACGCTTCGGTTTATAACATTGCAGAAACTGATGCTAACCAAGATACTAGAATTGTTATTGCTCAGAAAAATCTTCAAATTACAGAAATATTTTCTGGTCAGTCAGGTACAGATTTAACAGAAGATTGGTTCGAAATTTATAACACAGGTGATGTCGCTTGGGTTTCTGGTGTAGATGCGGATTTATATTATGATGATGATTCAGCTGATGGATTAACAGCAGATCTTATTCAAGGCATTACAGATATTCAACCAGGTGAACGCGTTATTATTTTAATAACCGATAATTCAGGTGGTGAAGTAGCTAACTTTTCAACTGTTTGGGGAGAAGTGGTCGATTTAACTGGTATTGAAATTGGTTTCACTGATGGCTCGGGTCTAGGTGGTGGAGGCGACGCTGTAACCTTATGGATGGGAGACCCATTAACTACAATGCCAGTAGCTTCAGGTTCTTATCCAGATACAGCTTCAAACGATGGCCAATCTTACGATTTAGAACTTGCTGAATTCAGTACAGTTGGTAATGCAAGTTTTGCAGTAGAAACTATGGCTTTAGGCGGAAGTGCAAGTGATATGTCAAATATCGCTTCGCCAGGTAATGTGCTACCTGCTGCGCCTGATTTATTAATCACTGAAATCTTTTCAGGTCAAGAAGGAGATGATTTAACAGCAGATTGGTTCGAGATTTATAATGCAGGCACTGTTGCTTGGACTTCAGGTGTTAATGAAGATTTATATTACGATGATGAATCAGCTGATGCAAGTGCAGCAGACCTTGTTCAAGGTGTGTCGATTATTCCACCTGGTGGTTATGCTATTGTTTTGATTACGGACAATACAGATGAAGAAGTTAATACGTTTATTACAGTTTGGAGTGAAGTTATAGACCTTACTGGTGTTGAAGTTGGTTATACTGACGGAGCTGGTCTTGGTGGAGGAGGAGATGCAGTTAACATTTGGTTAGGCGACCCAACGTTGTCTATTCCTATAGACACAGCGTCTTATCCAGATACGGCTTCTAATGATGGGCAAACTTACGATGTGCAACTTAGTGCTTTTAGTACGGTTGGTAACACAAACAATGCTGTGGCAACTAACGCTCTAGGTGGTGATGTAATGGATGTTCCAGATATTGGTTCACCAGGAAATGCTATAGTTACAGGAACTTCAGGCGAAGTTGAATTTACTGAGGTTTACGATTCTGTTATGGAAAATGAAGGTAGTATTACTTTGACGGTTTCAATTTCTGAAGCACCAACATCTGATGTTACTGTAGATGTAGATGTAATGATTGGTGGCACTGCGGTTGAAGGTACTGATTTTACTTTATCTTCTGCTCAAACCCTAACATTCCTTTCAGGAAGTACAGATAGCCAAACTATAACAATTCCTATTTTAGATAATACTGAAGATGGAAGCGATTTATACTTTATGGTGAATCTTCAAAATCCTGTAGGAGTTTCAATAGGAAGTGAGTCAGAATTTTCAGTGTATATTTTAGATGATGATACTGTAGTGCCAACAGAAAACACGTCAGTTTTAGATGCTAATTTCTTAACAAGTTACTTGGTTGATGCTAGTGGCACAGCAGAAATAACAGCTTACGACCCCACGTCCCAACGTTTGTTTGTAACCAATAGCTCTAGTATTGAAATTTTGGATTTTTCAGATCCAAGTAATATTTCATCCATTTCGTCAATAAGCTTACCGCCAAATACGAGTGGTGTACAAAGTGTAGCGGTTAGCAATGGTATGTTGGCTGCAGCAATTTCTGCAAATCCGTCAACTGATCCTGGTTTTGTGATGTTGGCTGATACTGATGGTAATAATCAAGTTACGGTTACAGTGGGTGCTTTACCAGATATGATTACGTTTACACCTGATGGGACAAAATTATTATCTGCTAACGAAGGTGAACCAAATGGAGATTATTCAATTGATCCAGAAGGAAGTGTTTCAATTATTGACGTTACAGGAGGTTTAGCTGGCATAGACCAGAGCGATGTAACGACTTTAAACTTTAATGCTTTCGATTCGCAATTGGCAACGTTACTGGCTGATGGTGTTAGAATTTTTGGACCAGGAGCAACGGTTTCTCAGGATTTAGAACCTGAGTACATCGCAGTTTCAGATGACAATTTAATGGCTTATGTGGCGCTTCAAGAAAATAACGCTTTAGCTACTATAGATTTAACTACAAATACAATTGTAAGTGTGTCTTCTTTTGGAGTGAAAGATCATAGCTTGGTAAACAATTCCTTAGATGCAAGTGATGAAACCGATTTCATCTTTAACGCCTCTTGGCCAATTTATGGTGTGTATATGCCAGATGCCATAGATTACTTCAATATTGGCGGAACAAGTTATATCATTACTGCGAATGAAGGTGATGCTAGAGAGTACAACGGTTTTGAAGAAGAGCGTAAATTAGGAGATAGTGATTATATTTTAGATCCAGCAGTATTTAGTGATGCAGATATTTTAGCTATTGATACTAATCTCGGTGATATTGGAATAACCAATGCGTCTGGTAATACAGATGGTGATGCTGAGTATGAAGAAATTCACGTTTTTGGTGGTCGTTCTTTCAGTATTTTTGATGCTAGTACGGGAAATATTGTATCTGATAGTGGAAATGATTTTGAAGTTATTACTGCGGCACATCCAACTTATGGAGCAATTTTTAATGCAAGTAATAGTAACAACAACTTTAAAAATAGAAGTGATAATAAAGGCCCTGAGCCAGAAGGTGTCCTTGTTCAGGAAATCGATGGTTCTTATTACGCCTTTATATTATTAGAGCGAATAGGTGGTGTTATGATTTACGATGTTACTGTGCCATCTGCACCTGTTTTTCTTCAGTATCTTAATAGTAGAGATGCTGTTGCAGGAGGTACTGAAGGTGGAGATTTAGGTCCAGAAGGCATTGTGTTTGTCAGCGAAAATGATAGCCCTACAGATACTGCACTTATCTTAGTGTCCAATGAAGTGAGTGCTACATTGTCTATATATTCTTTAGACAATGTAACTTTAGGTTTAGAAGAGTACAGCTATAATAACAATTTTAGTATGTTCCCTAATCCTGCTAATACAAAAGTAAATTTCAGTAAAGCAGATGATTATAGGCTTTATGATTTTTCAGGTCGATTGGTAAAGCAAGTAGAAAATGCTTCATCCATAAACGTTGAAGGTTTAGCAGCAGGAATGTATATGATTAATAACTCAAAAGGATTATCTAAAAAGTTATTGGTAAAATAAAACCCCAATTTTATAAACATAAGCCTCATCAATTGATGAGGCTTTTTTATTTAGGTTAATAAATCCTTCTATTGAAACCAGCGGTTCTTTAAAAATACATTAAATTTTCAAATTGGAATTATTTACATATATTTTCAAGTATAAATGGATTATTCAGATTTATCAACATTAGGAATCGCTTTTGGTTTAGGTTTGCTCGTTGGTTTGCAGCGTGAAAAAACCGATAACCATATGGCAGGTGTGCGTACTTTCACGCTCATAACAGTTCTGGGAACTATTTCCGGATTACTCACTCGAGAATTTGATAACCCATTTATTCTGCCAGTTTTAGGTCTTTGTATGGCAGCAATGCTCTTAATGGCCAATTACGTAAAACTTAAAAAACTGGATCAAGCGGATATTGGACAGACTACAGAAATTGCAGCGTTATTAATGTTTGCCGTAGGCGCTTTTCTTGTTATGGGTAGTCAGCTTATTGGAGTTCTGGTTGGTGCATCTGTTGCAATCTTGCTATACGTGAAGGAACACTTGCATGATTTCATAGATAACTTAAAGGAAAAAGATTTATCTGCAATTATGACCTTGGCTGGTATAAGTTTGGTGATATTGCCAATTCTTCCCGATGAAACATTTGGACCTTACGATGTACTTAATCCTCGAAATATTTGGTTAATGATTACGCTAATTGTTGGAATTAGTGTTGTTGGTTATTTCATTTATAAGTTTGTTGGTAAAAAAGTTGGAATAATTTCCAATGGTGTGTTGGGAGGATTAATTAGTAGTACGGCAACAACAGTGAGCTATGCCAGAAAAACAGCAGACAATGCTTCAATTAGCAGAATGGCTGTTTTTGTTATTGTAACAGCTTCAGCTATATCTTTTGTGAGAGTTTTGTTTGAAGTGGGAGTTGTAATTCCACAACATCTTAAGACAATTGCAGTGCCAATAGGAGTGGTAATTATTTTTATGGCTATAATGACAGTGGTTCTTTTTTACCTGATTAACAAGAAAGACTCAGAGGATGAAAAAATGCCAGAGCCTAAAAATCCTGCACAATTTAAAAGTGCTCTTGTTTTTGGATTACTTTATGGGTTAATTCTTTTAGCAGTGGCATTTTCTAAAGAAAAATTTGGTAATAATGCTCTTTATATTATTTCAATTATAAGTGGATTAACAGATGTTGATGCCATTACACTTT
>OJDK01000694.1_pt1 | contig 11506 bp, 12 predicted proteins | sample 1592791 | NCBI WGS metagenome assembly OJDK01 (sample SAMN05416878, study PRJEB24817) | seawater metagenome | isolation source: Sea water | place: Canada:Atlantic | collected 2013-11
TCGTGGGCTCGGAGATGTGTATAAGAGACAGCTGAAATACAACTAGAAATCCCAGAATTTTACATTGACGTGTATGGCAATTACGCACCAATTGTTGGAGTTTATTTTAGTGGTGAATTAGGGAATCAACGTGTTGGTGACACTTTACCTTCGGATTATGGGCTTAATTTAAGTAAAGAATAAAAAAAACCCAGAATATCAATTCTGGGCGTAAAATCTTTAAAGTGATTTAAACCATTCTTGAAACTGCTTTCCAAACAAAAACGATTCTTTCATTTCGCCTCCCATGGCAGCAATTAAACTCATTATCCATGCAACTAATAAAACAATCCATACAATTAAGTTTAGAATAGGTATCCAAGAGGTAATAAATGCAATAATGATAAAACCGAGCATCTGTCTTATATAAAATGAACCAAATTCAGTTTTGTTGTTGCCATTCATTACTACGGCAATAATCCATCCAATTATAGTAATATGTGCAATTATTGCTACGTTTTTCCCGTCGCTAAAAACATTTTTAGCATCATTGGAAAAATCTTCTGATGCTCTTTTTGCATTGGCAGAAAATTCATTTGCACTTCGCTTAGCATCATCAGAGAATTCCTTTGCCGATTGACTTATCTTATCTCCTGTACGCTTTGCATTGTCTTTGGCGTCGTCTAACATATCGTTAAGATCATCACCTAAATTTTTGTTGTCATCTGACATAATAATATGTTTTTTGGGTTGGTTTAAGTCACTTTATAAAGTTAATAAAAAACAAATGCATTTATTTAAAAGCCGCATCAATAGGTTCCCACAACTCAATTTTATTGTTTTCATTATCTAATATCCACGCAAATTTACCATAATCGTAAGTCTCCATATCTCCTACAATTGTTACTCCTTCTTCTTTCAAAACAGTTAATAGTTCTTCTAAGTTTTCAACTCTATAATTAAACATAAAGTCTTTTTTTGAAGGCTTAAAATAGGTGGTGTCATCTGCAAATGGACTCCATTGTGTGGAGCAATCGTTTCCGTTTTTATCTTTCCACCAAAAGGTAGAGCCGTAATCATCTGTATTAAAACCAAGATGTTTTTTGTACCAATCTTTTGATGCCTTAGGGTCTTTGCTTTTGAAGAATAATCCTCCAATTCCTGTTACTCGTTTTTTCATTTTATTTTTTCTTTATAGCTGATTCATAAATGTTAATCCACTCATCGCAACTCATCTTTTGAGTGAGTTCACCGATTAACTCAAAAGGGATATCATCCATTTTTTTAAATCTGATACAACTCTTTCCCATATCTAATTTTCTATTGCTGTATTTTGGGTATTCTTTTACAAACCAATCGTGCAATTCTTTATTTGCATAAATACCGCTATGGTATAAATTCACTGAGTTTTTTTGGGAGGCAAAACTCATAAATGGCAAAGGGGTTTTTGGATCACAATGATAGCCATCTGGATATACTGAATGTGGCACATAATATCCAATCATTTTGTAAATCATGCCCTCTTCAAAACCTTTGGGCAAATTTTTATTTATGGTTTTCCGTAATTTTTTTAACGCTTCTTGGCGTTCTTGGGGAACTTGTTTTATATAATCTTCTGGTGAGTCAGCATCGTACTGCATACTTATTAATTGATTTAGTTAACCTCTAAATTAACAAAATTTTGCTTTAATCTTATCCACAATGGTCTGTGCCAGTTTTGTATTACTTTCAACCGTCCATCCTGCAACATGTGGTGTCAATAAAACATTATTGGCATTTATTAGATATTGAAATGCTTCTGGCATATTATCTGAGTTAAAAAGATTTTCAAAAGATGATTTTTCGTATTCTAAAACATCAAGTCCTGCGCCAAGAATTTTTTTAGATTCTAATGCGGCAACTAAGTCCTCTGTGACAACACTTTTTCCTCGTGCCGTATTGATGAGCCAAAAAGGCTTTTTAAACCCATTTATAAATTTTGAATTTACCATATTTAGGGTTAACTCTGTTTGCGGTGTGTGAAGACTAAGAATATCAGCCTTTGCTTGAAGTTCTTTAAGTGATACTTGCTTTGCATTATTATCACCCATATTATCTTTAATATCATAACACAATACATTTAAATCAAATCCTTGTAGTTTTTTAGCGAATGCTTTTCCCATGTTACCATAGCCAATTAACCCAACGGTTTTCCCATCGAGTTCAATACCTCTATTAGCTTCCCGAAACCATTTGCCTTGCCTTACTTCTCTATCAGCTTTATTTAATTTATTGAACAAGGATAACAACATACCAAGCGCATGTTCACCAACAGCATTTCTGTTACCTTCAGGTGCTGAAATAAGGTAAACACCTTTTTTTTGAGCATAATCGCAATCAATATTTTCAAGTCCTGCGCCAACTCTACCAATAAATTTGAGATTTTCTGCAGCATCTAAAAAAGTTTGGTCTATGCTAAAACGGCTTCTTATAATAATACCATCATAGTCTTTAATTTTAGATTCTATCTCAGATTTTGAAGCGGAAAAATCTGTATGATTGGTATAGCCTAAATCATTGAGTTGGTTGATAAGTAAAGGATGATTTGAATCTAGGTGTAGTATTTTCATGTTTATGCTTCTTGTAGCAGATATCTTTTAAATTATAGCGGTGAGATGCTGAAACAAGTTCAGCTAAACAATTAGAATTGTTAAATCTGTGGATACTCAGTCTGGGTACGTTTATGTTTTATATTACCTGTATGAGCAGTACTCAATTTTTCGAATAACAAAACATGTACTTCTTCATTATTTTTTGTGGTTGGATTATGTTCTACGCCTTTAGGTACCACAATAATTTCTCCTTCATTTACTACTTCTGTTCTGTCTCTAAATTGCATATAAAGTGTGCCTTTTATAACTTGAAACAATTCGTCTTCCTCTTCATGGCTATGCCAAACAAACTCTCCTTTTAATTTAGCAAGAATTACCTGCATATCATCTACAACTGCTATTTGATGTGGATGCCAGTTTTTACTGAATTTTGAAAATTTTTCTTTAATGTTTATTGCTTTCATGGTTTAAATTTACAAAGTTTTGCGTTAGCGGTTGCAGTGGAAATCCTTTTGCTTTTTTTGCAAAAGATTGAAGTGGAAAACGCCACCCTTGTGGTAACGCCAAAAAAAGAAAACTAGAATCCGATAATTACTCCAGATAGTACAAAGAATAGATATATTCCTAAAATATCGTTACTGGTTGTTATAAAGGGTCCTGTAGCAATGGCAGGATCTATGCCTCTTTTATCTAGTATTATTGGTACAAATGTACCAACCAAAGCTGCAACAATTATAACACTCATCATAGAAATGGCAATTGCTAAGCTCTCAGTAGAGTTTTGTCCAATTAAATATCCAAATAATACGACCAATAGCGCTAATGCAAAGCCATTAATGAGGGCCAAACCTACTTCTTTTAAAAGTCTGTTTAAAAGGCTTCCTTTTACATTATCATTTGCTAAACCTTGTACAATAATTGCACTGGATTGTACACCTACATTACCTGCCATTGCTGCAATTAAAGGTGTGTAAAAGAATAGGGAAGGTACGGTTTCCATAATTTCCTCGTAGCCTTTCATTATAAAAACGCTGCCCAAGCCACCAAAAAGCCCTAAAACCAACCATGGTAAACGTGCTCGGGTGAGTTCCCAAATACTATCATCTGCTTCAACCTCTTGTGTAATACCTGCTGCTAATTGATAATCTTTATCGGCTTCTTCTCTTAAAACGTCAACAATATCATCAATAGTAATTCTACCCAACAAGGTTTGGCTGTTATTAACTACAGGAATGGCTTCTAAATCATATTTTGCCATAACTTTGGCAACATCCTCAGCATTGTCTTCTACGTTTACCCAATCTACATTGTCTTTGGCAATGTCAGCAATTTTCTGGTCACTCTTAGCAACAATTAAATCTTTTAGGGATAACCGGCCGATAAGTTGTTCTTGTTTGTTGACCACATAAATGGAGTGAACCCTTGTTACATCTTTTGCTTGCCCTCTAATTCTTCTTAAACATCCTGCGACGGTCCATGTTTCATAAACCTTTACAAGCTCTTTTGCCATAAGACCACCAGCTGTATTTTCATCGTATTTAAGCAGTTCTTGTATTTCTGCTTTATGCTCTTGATCTTCAATTTGAGAAATGACGTCTTTTTGCCGTTCTTCAGAAAGCTCAGCGATAATATCGGCAGCATCATCAGTATCTAATTCTTCAACTTCTTCGGCAATCTCTTTGGTGGAAAGCTGATCTAGGATTTTTTCTCTAATATCCTCATCGAGCTCCATAAGGATATCTGAGGTAGTTTCAGAATCAAGAAGCTTTATAACGTATACAGAATCCTCATGATTGAGTTCATCCAATATTTCAGCAATATCAGCAAAGTGGTATTCATTCAAAAGGTTTTTGAGTTGCTTATCGTCTCTGTTTTCAATAAGCGTCTCTACCATTGCAATGAGATCGTCGGTGAGCTGAAACTGTATGTTTTCTTGGATGTCTTCCACTTAATCGGTATCGTTTTCAATAAGTAATGTGAGTTCAATAAACTCTGAAACACTTAGCTGTTCTGGTCGTTGCCCAAATATAGTATTTGCTTTTAACTTATCCGATAGATTGAATAGTTTTAAACTATTTCTCAACGTTTTTCTCCGCTGTTGAAATCCTGTTTTTACTACTCTAAAAAACAACTTTTCATCACATGGTAGTGTAAAGTTCTCTTTACGAGTTAAGAGTAACACCCCTGAGTCTACTTTTGGTGGAGGATTAAAAACCGTTGGTGGTACGGTAAAAAGGTATTCTGCAGTATAAAAAGCTTGAGTCAATACAGATAGAATGCCATAGACTTTGCTGCCTTCTTTGGAACAAATACGTAACGCGACTTCTTTTTGAAACATACCAGAAAATTCAGGTATTTGATGACGCATTTCTAAAGTTTTAAAAACGATTTGAGAAGAAATGTTATAGGGAAAATTGCCAATTATGGCAAAAGGCTTGTCTTTAAAAATGAGATTTAAATCATACTTTAAAAAATCTTGTTCAATAATTCTATTAGCTAAAGTGAGATAGTTGTTTTTTAAATATTCCACCGACTCAGTGTCTATTTCTATAACGTGAGTGGTAATTTCTTTTTTTAGCAAGTATTTAGTGAGCACACCCATGCCTGGTCCAATTTCTAAAACGTCATTGTAACCATTTAAGGATAAGGAATCAGCAATCTTTTCAGCGATAGACTCGTCCGTTAAAAAATGTTGACCTAAGTGTTTTTTTGCTTTTACTGCCAAATTGTTTTTTATTTAATAGTTTAGGTTTTAACCTTTTTTTGAGATAGGATTACTTAAAATCTACAGAGTACTCGTCTATAATTTCTAATTCTGTTCTAAAAGCCAACATTTTGTCTGCAAAACGTTCTACACCTGCTTTTCGTAAACCTTCAGCATCATCTTTATAATAAGATATTAACGCCTCCTTAGAATGAGCTCTATATTGAATAGAATAGGTATCTGCTTCATCGTCTTCTACTAAAACTTTGGTGAGTTTAGCTTCAGAAAATTTACCTGTTGCTAAGACTTGAGGAATGTGCTCTTTGATCCATACTAACCATTCTGAATTTATGGATTTATCGACGTTGACTGTGACGTTATATATTATCATTTTTTATGTGATTAGCTATTGAAGACAAAAGTATGAATTTAGAAGTTAATTTTTTTTGTACAGCCACAAAGACGTGAAGTTGAAATTGGTTTTAATAATCGAATTTAAATTCTGAAAATCGATTGCTCTAATTCTCAACTAATTAATAGTATCTCCACGAAGCATCCTGAATTTTTTCCTTGATTCTACGAAGTAAATACTGTCTTCATGTTCAAAGATAATTTTTTCGTAAAGTTCTTTTGCCTCTTCTGGTTTTGCTAAAACTGTATTGTATAGTTCTGCTAAATAATAGTGAGCATCATCAATTAAAATATCTTCAGGATAATCTGAAATAATTTTTAAATAATTGGCTTCTGCTTTATTGTATTGTTTTTCCTTTTCATACAACTTAGCTTGTTTAAACAATGCTTGGTCAGTTATACTTTCTCCACTGTGCTCTGTCAATACTTTGTCTAAGAGAGAGATGGCATCATCGGTTTTATTTTGAAATGCCAACAAATCTGCTTTAGCATAATATTTTAATGCCGTTTGGAGACTGTCTTCATATTTATTGTCTGATATAAGTAATTTTAGATCGAGAGCATCGTTAGCAATCAGCTGAGAAGTTGACGACTTTAATATTTTAAGTTGTGACTCCGCCCACTCAAAATCACCCTTATAATAACTGGTTTTTGCAACCTTAAAACGTGCTTCTTGAGAAATAGTACTGTTTTTAAGATTAGCTTGAATCTGTGAATAGAAAATTAAAGCTTCATTGAATTTTTCTTGTAGTACTAAAATATCAGCTAGCAATAACTTAACCTTGGCTTGTTGAAACTTGGAGATATTTAATTTTAAACTTTCTCGTAAAAATGCTGTGGCTTTTGCAGTATCTTTTAAATTAAATGCTAAAAATCTGCCATAGGCAAGCTGTAGCGATAAAGTTAAATCAGATTTTCCAAAGGTTTCAAATAAATCTGTATAGATTTCATCTATTTCCCTTAATTCTTTTTCAGTGGCATTTTCTGTATCAATTTCAAGTATATATTGATGTGAAGTTATTGCTGTTGCAGCATCTTGGGTTGTTTCTAAGACAAAATTAAAGATGTCTTTAGAGGTTTGGTCATCTTCATCTTCTAGAGCTGTAATGGCTAATTCTATAATACGGTTTAGACTTTCGGGATTACGTTTGTATAATGCTTTCTCCTGAATGAAGGATTTATTATAAGCTTTCTCTTGCACATAGAGCCAACTCAATAATTCGTACCAATACACATCTGGGTTCTGTTGAATTTTTTTTAATAATGCACGTCTTAAAATGGTGTTGTTTTCGTTCTCACTGTTTTCTGATATAAAATCGCTAAATGCACGTTTAATATTGTTGAGGTAGTTGGGTCTGTAAGCGATATATTCAATATAGTTGTCAAACATCTTTTCTACATTACCTTGGTCTCCATAAATACGTGCCAGTTGTATGCTGTAATCTTTATCTGGTGTTAAAAGTTTTCCTTTATCGTAAACTCTTATAGCGCGTTCTAATAAGGAATAATCTTCAAATTTTTTGGCAATAGAATAGATGTAATTTGGGTTTTCATCCACATAAGAAATTGCCTCTTCATAGAGTTCATTTGCTTTTTCTGGATTTGATTTGAGTTGGTAGTTATAGCCTAAAACTATCAATAATGTTGGGATACGTCGTTTTTCTATTTGTTGAAGGAGCAGATTTTCAGCATCATCATACTGTTCTAACTGGTGGTATGTATCAACTAGCTTATACACATAACTAGTGTTGTAAGGCTTTGCTTCGTATAAATTTTGATATATAACCAAAGCTTTGCCAAACTCTCCGCGTTTGTAGTAACTTTCAGCCAAAGCTGTGCTATTCTGCGAGAAGCCATTATAAGCACTAGCCGTGGTAAAAAGGAGGATAAAAAAAAGCCTATTCATATATTACCTTTTCTGTAAATATAACAAATGCCTTTCCGAGATATTGTGAATGTTTCCATAAAAAATGCCCAAACGTTAGTTTAGGCATTTTTGACCAGCAAAATAAATGTGCTATTAACCATTATTCGTTATGAAATGATTCAGTTATTCTGTCATGGCATACTCTTTATTTCTATTAATTTAGAATAAAACTTTAATAGCCAATGTTACGAGTGCTATAAGCAATGCGATGCGCTTAAAGTTTTTCATAATTAGGTTAGTTTTAAATTTGGTACTGCAACTAAATTAAAATTAACGTAAAAAACGAAGAAAAGCCAAAAAAATCGATGAAAGAGCTATTTTTTTAACAAATAAGAGCTGATAAGACTATTTCTAAAACTTAAGAAATCATATCAAAACCTGTATAAGGGACTAACACTTCAGGAATTTTTATACCGTTTTCAGTTTGATAGTTCTCTAAAATTCCGGCAAGTACACGCGGTAAAGCCAAAGAACTTCCATTAAGTGTGTGGCAAAGTTCGTTTTTGCCTTCAGCGTTTTTAAAACGTAATTTCAAACGGTTCGCCTGAAAGGTTTCAAAATTAGACACTGATGAAATCTCTAACCAACGGTCTTGTGCTGTAGAAAATACTTCAAAATCATAAGTTAAGGCAGATGTAAAACCTAAGTCACCTCCACAAAGTTTTAAGATTCTGTATGGCAATTTCAATTCCTTTAAAATACCTTTAACATGTTCAACCATGCCATCCAAGGCCTTATATGAATTGTCTGGGTGTTCTACTCTTAAAATTTCAACCTTATCAAACTGGTGTAAACGGTTTAGTCCCCTAACATGAGCTCCGTAACTTCCTGCTTCGCGTCTAAAGCATGGAGTATAACCGGTAATGCTTATAGGAAGTTCACTTTCATTTAATAAAGTATCCCTAAACATATTGGTAGCAGGTACTTCTGCAGTAGGAATTAGATAGAGGTTGTCTGCAGTGACATGATACATTTGCCCTTCTTTATCTGGCAATTGACCTGTTCCAAAGCCTGAGGCTTCATTTACCAAATGTGGCAATTGAAACTCTGTGTACCCAGCATCTGTGTTTTTGTCTAAAAAATAAGTAATTAAAGCACGTTGTAATTTTGCTCCTTTTCCCTTATATACAGGGAAACCTGCACCTGTTATTTTGTTACCAAGTTCAAAATCAATGATGTCATATTTTTTTGCTAATTCCCAATGTGGTAATGCTCCATCAAACAATTTTGGTACTTCACCTTCTCTAAAGGTTTCTTCATTGTCTTCATCCGTATTCCCTGCAGGTACGATAGCGTTTGGTACGTTTGGGATGCGATATAAAAGCTCATTAAGTTTTTCAACTGTTTCGTTGAACTTTTGTTCTAACTGTTTTGTGTCCTCTTTAAGCTGTGTTGTTTTTTCTTTTAGAATATTTGCTTTTTGAGCTTCACCAGATTTAAAAAGATTACCAATTTCTTTAGATAATGTATTGGATTCTGCTTTAGTACTATCTAATTTAGTTTGCAACGTTCTACGATCTTCATCTAAAGCAATAGCTTGGTCAATTAAATCCGTAGCATCGATATTTCGTTTTTCTAAACGCTTAATAATATCCTCTCTCTGTTCTCTAATAAAAGCAACTTGTAACATCTTTTTAATTTAAATGATAAGTATTAGTAGTGGTAAAAACAAGCCACAAAAGTAATAAGAATTTGAGCGGATAAAAATTAAACTATTGCTATTTTGAAGGTAATATCCACTCATTATGTTTAAAATGGTGCCACTCTTCATTAGCTAAGTCAACTTCTGGATCAATAAGCTGTTTAGACGGTTTTCCATTTACTCTAACATAAGCCTTAACATACACTTTTACCGACTTACCTTTTTTTGCAAAATCTTTTTTGAGATGTTGGGCAAATTGCCACATTACGTCAGGTTTTGCACTAGCACTTCGTCTTTGCTTTTTTGTAAGATAATCACTGAGATTAATTGGGATTGCCTTATTGGTTTCTTCGTCAATTACGGTGTATGTTGTCCTGCCACTTTTAGATCGCAGCATCATACGCCAAGATAGTCTGTGGCCTTCCTCTGTCCAAAGTACATCATCTGTAAAGAAGTGGTGACGCAATGGCAAAGCGATATGGATTGTAAAATAAATAATAAAAATAGAAACTAAAATTGGGCGGTATGGTTGTACAATAACTTCAGCTTTATCATAAAAAGGTTTTCTTTTCAAGAATATATTCCGAATGGTTTTAGGTTCAAAGAAGAATAAACTGAATGCAAGAGATAGATAAGGAAAAATTCCTATTTGAAACACTATAGAGTTAAACAAATGAAAGAAGATGGAGATAAAAAATGCATATTTACGAGTAGGTTTAAACAATAACAACGGAATAATTAATCCATCGAATAAAATACCTCCGTAAGCAATAAGATAATGAACGGTTTCATTTTGGAGCAAACCTCCAATAATTGGGTAATCTGCCTTACTTCTCATTAATAGTTCTACAACAGTAGTGTCTAACCAATCTGGATATAACTTTGCGATAGAGGCATAAGTATATAATATTAAGAGCTGAATAACAAACACCCACTTACACCAATTTGGCATAGATAACTGCTTTAGTGACGGATTAAGTTTAACATCTAAAGAAGCGTAGCGATTGGCAGGTAAAAACACCATGATAAAACTTAACAGCGCTAGTAGGTAATAATGATTATTGTATGAGGATTTTTGCATTAAATAGGTTGCTGTCCACATTAAAGCAAACATTAACATACTAAACCTGTATTTATAGCCAACCATTATACATAAGCCAAAAACACCCATGCAGGCATAATAAACATACATCCAATCTCCAGGTAAAGGTTGAAGCCACTCAAACCCAATAAACGAAAATGTAAAATCTGGTTCTATGAGTGTGCGTCTTATCCAGCCTGTAAAAATGGCGCCAGCTGATTCTAAAAAACAGAGCAGGCCAAAACAAATTCTAAAAATTATTAAACCAGAATTATCTATATGCTTAAAAAGAAATTTATTCACTTACAATGGTTTTTAAATAATTTAGAGCTTGTTCTTTATCAGTTTTTAATCGAGTTTTTAGTGCATGGATATTTTCAAACTTTTGCTCACTTCTCAATCGTTTTAAAAACTCAATCTTTAATTTAGTATTATAAATATCTTCATTAAAATTGAAAAAATGTACTTCTATAGATCTGTTTTTTCCATCAACAGTTGGGTTGGTGCCAATGTTCATCATTCCGTAAAGCGTTTGCCCTTCAAATGAAGACTTAATTACGTAAACACCGTCATGCGGAATAAGCTTATAGGTTTCTTTAACGTGAATATTAGCCGTAGGAAAATCAATTGTTCTTCCCAAACCTTTGCCTTTAATTACGTTACCAGAAATATAATAATTATAACCTAGGTAATTGTTAGCTAAATTTACTTCTCCTGTGCTTAGTGCATTTCTTATTTTAGTAGAACTTACGGTAACATCAGCTATATCTTGAGCTGAAATTTCTTCAACTTTAAAATTATGGATTTCAGCAAATTTATGTAAATCTGTGATGTCTGCGGTTCTGTTTTTTCCAAATCTATGATCATAACCAATTACAATATGTTTTGCATTTAATTCTTTAACCAAAATTTTTTCAACATAATTCTTTGGTGAGAGGTTAGCAAAAACTTTGGTAAATTCTTTAACCACTACGTTTTGCACACCTAATGATTTTAAAATAGAAATGCGCTCATCTATAGTATTCAGTAATTTGATTGAGTCATCTTTTTGAAGTACCATCCGAGGATGAGGGAAAAGCGTTAAAACTACAGATTTAAAATTCTGTTTGTCAGCATGTTTAATTACTGTCTCTTATACACATCTCCGAGCCCACGAGACCGAGGCTGATCT
>OJDK01000698.1_pt1 | contig 11478 bp, 10 predicted proteins | sample 1592791 | NCBI WGS metagenome assembly OJDK01 (sample SAMN05416878, study PRJEB24817) | seawater metagenome | isolation source: Sea water | place: Canada:Atlantic | collected 2013-11
CTGTTACCGCCGTGAAAGGGCGGTGTCCTAGGCCTCTAGACGATGGGGACGTCTTGCTAATCAACGGCGCGCATTCTATGAAGGATACGCATTTGAGTCAACACTTTTTTAAAAACTAAGAGCATTTAATTTGTTTAGCTCGTTATTTAACCAAAGCAGATACTATCAACAAAACCAATGACTTAACCCAATTAATCCAATGAAGCCAGTACCGCTTTCAGTGTTTCTCTAAGCTGTATCATTTGCTGGGCATCGGCATCAGCTTGGCAAAGTAACGCCTGCGGGATAGGCCTTGCGGCTTCTCTTAGCGCTATGCCTTTCGGTGTTAAACTTACCATCACAATACGCTCATCTTTTTCGCTTCGCTTTCTGCTGAGCAACCCCTTACTCTCCATACGCTTCAATAAGGGCGTGACAGTGCCGGTATCAAGTTTTAGCTTCTCAGTTAACTGACTCACCGCTAACCTGCCCTGCTTGCTCTCTAGTTTACCCTCTGGCTTACCCTCTGGCTTACCCTCTAAGCCTTGCCACATTACAAGCATGACCAAGTATTGAGGATACGTTAAACCTAAAGGCTTTAATAAAGGCGTGTAGTTTTGGATCACCTTACGCGACAAGCTGTATAAGCTGAAACACAACTGATTATCGAGGTGCAGTTCTGGATACTGATCCAGCGGCGCTAGCTCTTGAGCCTCAGACTCAAGAGGTTCAAGCTCAGGAGACACCTCGCTATGCAAATCTTCTTCTATCAATTTATTAACCTGCTATTGCGGTTTCGATATCCGCTTTTAATGCTTCAGGTTTCGTGGTCGGTGCATAACGCGTGACCTTGCCCTGTTTATTAACTAAAAACTTGGTGAAGTTCCACTTAATTTTTTTCGTACCCATAATGCCTGGTGCTTGTGTTTTCAGCTCTTGATATAAAGGCGCAGTCCCGTCGCCATTCACTTCAACCTTAGAAAACATAGGAAAGCTAACGCCATAATTCTTTTGGCAAAAACTAGCAATTTCGCTATCTGCACCTTTTTCTTGTTCGCCAAACTGATTACATGGAAAACCTAAAACCACTAAGTCTTGCGCTTTATACTCTTCATAGAGTGCTTCAAGACCTTCATATTGATTGGTAAATCCACATTTACTGGCGGTATTTACAATTAACACAACCTTACCTTCGTATTGTGAAAGATCCTGCATCTCACCTGATAGCAACGGCATTTCTTTATTCAGTAGCGACATCGTTTTATTCCTTTTTAAAACATTCCATCTTTTAAGATCGAACTTTTTTAGTGTGATATTTCAGTGGTCACTATTTAAACAGTAAAAAATAGATTGTGCAAAATATTATTGCCTAAAATAGAACAACCTTCGCTCAACCCTAGTCAGCGTTCTTTTTATCAGCCTTTCTTTTTATCAGCCCTTGCCTTCATCCGAGCTATTTTCATTCAACTGAAGAGAGGCCGAGTTAATACAGTATCTTAACCCTGTCGGCGCAGGCCCATCAGGAAAAACATGACCAAGGTGCGCATCGCAACGCTTACAAACAACCTCTGTACGAATCATAAAATGGCTAATATCTTTATGCTCTTCAACCGCACCCTCTTCTATCGGCTGATTAAAGCTAGGCCAACCACAGCCCGCATCAAATTTTGCCTGTGAATCAAACAAGGGTTCGCCACAACAAATGCACTGATATTGACCCGGTTTTTCACAGTCATGATACTTCCCGGTAAACGGACGCTCTGTGCCTTTTTTCTGGGTGACAAAATAACTTTCTTCATCCAGTTGCTCGGCCCATTCTGCTGGGGTTTTAACGATTTTGCCTTTATCTGAACTCATTATTTATTACTCACTTTCAATCTCTGTAATTCTTTATCATTCAAGGGTATCATTAACGACTTAATACTCTATTGTGATTTTTTACCACTTCTTTTAAGGGCGGAATGCGTTCCATGCAGGATATTCTCAAATCCAACAAACTGGCTAATGTTTTTTATGATATTCGTGGGCCCGTTGCGCATGCCGCCAAGAAAATGGAAGAAGACGGCCACCGCATTCTGAAACTGAATATTGGTAACCCAAAACCTTTTGGCTTAGATGCTCCTGAAGAGATCATCCAAGACGTTATTTTAAACCTACCTGATTCAGAAGGTTATTGCGATTCCAAAGGTCTGTTTTCAGCGCGTAAAGCCGTTATGCAATACAGCCAGCAGAAAGGCATTAAAGACGTAGGCATCGAAGACATCATTCTGGGTAATGGCGTGAGCGAACTGATTGTGATGTCTATGCAGGGTTTGCTTAATAGTGGTGACGAAGTCTTAATTCCATCACCCGACTACCCTCTTTGGACAGGCGCGGTGAGCTTAGCTGGCGGGACCCCTACCCATTATCATTGCGATGAACAATCCAACTGGTTTCCAGACATGGATGACATTCGCAAAAAAGTTAATAAGAAAACCAAAGCTCTGGTACTGATTAACCCAAACAACCCTACCGGTGCGGTTTATCCTGATGAAGTCCTATTAGAGCTCATTCAGATTGCTCGCGAAAATAACCTGATTATTTTCTCAGATGAAATCTACGATAAAATCTTATTTGATGGCGCGACTCATACGTCTACAGCCTCACTCGCAGATGACTTATTATTCATCACGTTTAACGGCTTATCGAAAAACTATCGTCTTGCAGGTTTTCGCGCAGGCTGGATGATTATCAGTGGCGCAAAACATAAAGCAAAAGATTATATCGAAGGCTTAGAAATGCTTGCTTCTATGCGTCTTTGTGCAAACGTACCGTCGCAACACGCTATTCAAACATCACTGGGAGGATACCAAAGCATTGATGACTTGGTTGCGCCCGGTGGCCGTATATATGAACAGCGCAATATTGCTTACGAAGCCTTAAATAGCATCCCAGGCATTAGCTGCACAAAACCAATGGGCGCTCTATATTGCTTCCCGAAAGTCGATATCAAAAAGTTCAACATTCATAATGATGAACGCATGGTTTTAGACTTATTAGAACAGCAAAAGATACTGATCGTTCATGGCAGCGCATTCAACTGGAAGCAGCCAGATCACTTCCGAGTTGTTTTCTTGCCTCGCCCTGAAGACCTGAGTCTTGCCCTTGATAAAATGGGTCAGTTCTTTTCGACCTACAAGCAGTTGTAATTTAATAACATGCTTGATGTTCATATTGATGACTTCTTTAAAGACTGTGCAGTAATCTTACTGCACGGCTTTAAATACTTCCCCGCTAAGCAAGTTTTATATGTTGAAGACATTAGCGGCCCAGACGAAGCCGATGAGTTTGGCTTACACAGCCCAAGGCACATCGCAGCATTCGGTGCCATTGTTTGGCTGCAAGAAGAAGGCTACATTCGCTTTAGTGAAATAGACCGCCAAGAGTCAGTGGATGACTTTGTACTGGCCAGTAAAGCTTTCTCGCGCTTATTAAAAGCAGAAACCGAAGAGCCAACGACCAGCCTTGCTCAAAAAATTGAATTCGCTCGCCTGCAACACGATTCAAGCTTATTAGCACGCCTAATGAGAGATCATTTCTTAACAATCTAGATCTGCTCACCCACTCAAAATTTGTTTTCTGACCAATCTTTACTTATTTGTTGAAAAGAATAATCACAAAATACTGTTCTTAGTCCAACTTACTGTTAAGATAGTAATGGTTATCATTTACTAATCTTAGGAAGCCTTATGCGATCCCTTTTATTAACTCTAGCTTTAGCATCATCCAGCCTTCTAACAGGCATTGCTCAGGCTGAACAAGTCAATATTTATTCATTTCGCCAGCCGTTTTTAATTGAGCCTATTTTGGCGGAGTTTACGAAAAGCACCGGTATTGAAACTAAGGTTATCTTTGCTAAAAAAGGCCTTATTCAACGCCTTCAGCGCGAAGGTGATTTATCCCCTGCCGACTTAGTACTTACCTCAGACTTCAGTAAGTTATTACAATTAAAAGAAGATGGATTGAGTCAGGCTTATCAGCTTTCTGAAGACCTAAGCCATATACCAACACAGTTTCGTGATTCAGAAAATCACTGGCTAGCCCTCACCAAGCGTGTCCGTAACGTTTACTCTTCAAAAGAACGCGCTGGCGACCTTAGCAACATTCGCTACGAAGACCTAGCCGATGCTAAATTCAAAGGCCGTATCTGCACTCGCTCTGGCAAACACCCTTACAATTTAGGCCTAGTCGCTTCTATGATTGCTCATCACGGTGAAGCCGAGACTGAAAACTGGCTAAAAGGTGTAAAAGCTAACTTAGCGCGCAAGCCACAAGGTAACGATCGTGGCCAAGTAAAAGCGATTAAAGAAGGTCTGTGCGACATTTCCTTAGGCAACAGCTATTACTTAGGGAAGATGCTACAAGATCCTAAGCAGGTACCTTGGGCAGAAGCTGTTAACCTAAACTTCCCTAACCAAGAAGATCGTGGCTCTCATATTAACGTGTCTGGCGCCGTCATTGCCAAATACGCACCCCACAAAAAATCCGCGCAAAAGCTGCTTGAATTTTTAGCGGCAAAGAAAGCTCAAAGCTTATACGCCGACCTGAACATGGAATACCCTGTTTCTCCTGATGCAGAGCCTAATGCACTAGTAAAAGGCTGGGGCGAGTTTAAAGAAGACACATTACCGCTAGAAAAAATTGCTGAAAACCGCAAGCAAGCATTAAAATTGCTCGACAAGGTTCATTTTGATTTATAATACAAAAACCAATCGATATACGAATCGTTACGATTGTTATTGTTATTGAATTAAAAGTAACCGAATTACATGAATGTAAAACCTAATACAAGCCCGCGCATTGCGGGCTTTATCATGTCTGTAAGCACTGCATTAATTTGCTTCGTCATGCTTATGCCCATTATCGCCCTACTCTTTGAATCCCTTGCAAGCATGGTATTCATTGACGAAGGAGATACTACGTTCGGCAATTTAATCGATACGGTTTTACTCGAATACGTTCAAAATAGCCTGTCGATTGTTTTTGGGACCTTAGTATTTGCTTGTGCATTCGCAATCGCACCCGCTTGGTGGTGTGCTCGCTATGAATTTACAGGAAGACGATACTTACAATGGATGATGGTTTTTCCTCTGGCAATACCCGCCTATATTTCAGCCTATATCTATACCGATGCACTGGATTATGCGGGCCCCATTCAATCTAGCTTAAGGGTATTATTTGGCTGGCAATCCCCCAATGATTATTGGTTTATTGATATCCGTAGCCGCTGGGGAGCCAGTTTAATGCTGGGTCTCGCGCTTTACCCCTACATATTTCTATTATTGCGCAATACCTTCCAACAAAGCTCAGAAAGCTTAAGCCAAGCCGCTCAGCTGATGGGCGCTAGTCAACGTAAAATCTTTTGGACGATTCACCTTCCTTTAGCACGACCCGCCCTTGCGGTTGGCTGCACATTGGTCGCCATGGAATCTCTAGCGGATTATGGCACAGTGCAATTATTTGCCATTAATACCTTAACAACTGCAATCTATGACAGCTGGTTGGTTTATGGCAGCCTAGCAAGTGCCGCTAAGATTTCTTGTTTAACGCTTTTATTTGTCGTTAGCCTGACGGCCCTAGAAAAATACAGCCGCAAAAGGCAGCTTCACTTTAATAGTCGTACCGGCAAAAGCACTGAGCCTGTCAAAGCGAGTCGCCTTAGAGCCTTGAGTATTTGGGCTTTCTGCGGTTTGGTTTTTTGCTTAGGCTTTTTGATACCTTTGATAACCTTAATCGGCTATTGCGTCGACTATTGGTTAGAAAACAGCAATAGTAAGGTGTGGCTACATGCTCAAGATACTTTTATGCTGGCGGCCAGTGCTGCATTTATTGCTACAGTTATTGCGATTCTATTCAATAGCCAGCAACGCTTTACCCCCAGCACTCAAAACCAATCGAAGCTGAGCTTATCATCACTGGGTTATGCCATTCCCGGTACGGTATTAGCGATTGGCATTCTTATTCCACTGAGTCAGCTGGACATAGGACTGAATCATTTCATTCAATGGTTAGGCTTTGAAAAAGTAGGTCTTATATTTTCTGGAACCAGCTTTGCCCTAATCATCGCATTCGTTATTCGCTTTTCAGCGATAGGCAACGGCAGTATTCAAGCCGCTTACAAACAGATGCCGACCAACCTTGATTCAGCATCAACCATGCTTAAGGCCTCTCGATTTAAAACCTTTCACAAAATACATCTACCCATTTTACGACCCGCGCTAGTGAGTGCTTTTCTACTGGTCTTTATTGAATGTGTAAAAGAGCTACCCGCCTCTTTGCTTTTGCGCCCCTTTGACTTTGAAACCTTGGCAACCTATGTTTTCCAATTTGCCTCTGATGAACAATTAGAACATGCTGCGTCGAGCGCACTCCTTATTATTGTCGTTAGCCTACTCCCTATTCTGCTGCTTAGCCGTAGCCAGAAGATGCAATAAGGCGACACATTCGGTATGAAAGATCACACTATGAGTTATGAAGAACCTGTTTCAAGCAAAGACATCGCGCTTGAATTGTTTAATATTCAATTAGCAATTGATAAGCAAAAAATTCTGCAAGCATTAACGTTCGATCTTATAGAAGGAGAAATCCTTTGTCTGCTTGGCCCTAGTGGTTGCGGAAAAACGACGGCATTAAAAGCGATTGCAGGCCTTTCGATTCCTCAAAAAGGCCAGATAAGCTTATTTGGCGACACGGTTTTTTCAGAGCAAAAGATCAACCAGCCACCTGAAGAACGTTCAATTGGTTTTATCTTTCAAGATTATGCGCTTTTTCCACACATGACCGTTGGCCAAAATATCGCGTACGGTTTATCCCACCTAGATAAACCGGCAAGACAGCTGCGCATTAGAGAGAGCTTAGAGCTTGTAGAATTGGCGGACCTAGAGCACCGCTACCCCCATGAATTATCTGGTGGTCAGCAACAGCGTATCGCTGTCGCCCGTGCACTTGCGCCTAAGCCAAAGCTACTATTAATGGATGAGCCCTTCTCAAACATTGATGGCCAAGTGAAACGTCGCATGATGGCAGATCTGCGCCAGTTACTTAAAAAACACAACATCAGCTGTATTTTTGTGACGCACGCAAAAGACGAAGCCTTTGCTTTTGCAGATAAAACGGCCGTGATGGTAAATGGGCGTATTGAACAACTCGACATCCCTGCCAAAGTGTTCAACAATCCAAATACACTGGCCGTCGCAGAATTCATGGAATGTGGTAACCTTGCAACGCTGAAACACAGCCAGCAAGTTTTGGATAGAATTCCAAGCCAATGGCCTAGAGATATCGACAACTCTGGCTACTGGCTATTCAAGCCTCAATATTTAGTGCTAAGCCACAGTTTCCAAAATACAGGAATCACGCTTATCGATAGCACCTATATTGGTCGCGGCTATCAGCATGAAATTGCCATTAGCTTGACGAAGAACAATCGAGGTTCAACAGTTATCTGGAAAGCGGAAACAGAAGCACCACTAGGTATCGCCATTGGCGAAAACATTGCACTTGAGTACGAACAGATGCCACACTGGTTACAGAACTAACAATAAATCAACCAAAGAACACGGCACTGCTTTATACTAAATTACTTAAATACGGACTTTGGTTGAAATGGAAACAATGCCCCCAAATTCAATAGCGATACGGATCATCACTTTTATTAGCTTTTGGCTAATACTATCAAGTGCGCATGCTAACTTAGGTTCTACAGTTGCTGCTGAAGATATCACAATCAATCTTGGCGCTACCGTTGAATGGATCGAGGATAGTTCGAATCAACTGACTTTAGAGCAGGTCCGTAAGCTTCCTCAGTCTTCCTTTACCCAAGGCAATCAATATACGTTTAATAAAGGCTATACGTCGTCTGGTTATTGGTTACGTTTTCGGCTGAACTTCCCGGCAGAGTTAGTTAATAGCGACTGGTTATTAGAAGTCCCTTTTTCCTTACTCGATTATCTTGCCCTATATTCTCCTGATGAAAATAATGAATACTCCGTCATTTACACAGGTGATCGTAGCCCTTTCTCACAGCGAGACATAGACACAACTGATTTTGTTTTCAAGCTCAAGCCTAAGCAAGAAAGCAACCTGTATTACCTACATGTAAAAACTCAAGATAGCTTGCAAGTTCCTTTGCATCTTTGGAATGTTGATCACTTTCCGAAACACATAGCCTTCAATAACGGCATGCAAGGCATCTATTTTGGCATCATGCTTGTCATGATCATGTACAACTTATTCATTTACCTGTCGGTACGTGAGCGCAGTTACTTATATTATATTATTTACATAAGCACTTTTACCTTGTTTCAGGCGAGTATTCAGGGTTTTAGTTTCGAATATCTTTGGCCTAATAGCACAACTTGGGCGAATACCAGCATTCCTTTTCTTGGCGTATTATCACTGTTTTTTGCATCGCTTTTTGCCCGTAGTATTTTACAGACTAACTCGCTTACGCCGAAGTTTGACAAAGGTCTTGTACTGATCGCTATCTCTCTCTTCCTTACCCTACCTTTAGTCATATTTGCTGACTATGACATAGGTATGGTTGCTGCTCTTTTCTGCACGTTCATATTCTTTAATTTTGTATTTTTAATCGCTTGCTTAACCGCACTCACTGGTAACAGAACGGCAAAAGTATTTGTAATTGCCTGGGCGATTTTCTTAATATCTGGCAGCATAAGCATGCTGGGTGCGCTGAATGTTTTACCCATCGAGTACGCCAGTCAGGTAGCCTTACAAGTGGGTTCTGCTATTGAGGTAATTCTGCTATCCATTGCTCTCGCCGACCGTATTAACTTGATTGAAAAAGAGAAAGTTGAGATAGAAGCCAAATCTCGAGAAATATTATTGCAAGCCAATATCCAACTGGAAAACAGTAACCGCCTGAAAGATGAGTTTATTGCCACCATTAGCCATGAAATTCGCACTCCGATGAATGGTGTTTTAGGTTCTGCTCAGTTGTTATTAGATACCGCCCCCACTGAAGATCAATCGCTTTATATTGATACGATTAATAAATCAGGCCAAACACTACTAGAAATCCTTAATAATATTCTTGATTACTCAAAAATCGAAGCCGATAAACTTGAGTTAGAACCCATTGAATTTGATCTAGAAGACGTCGTCAACGAATGTGCAAATTTCTTCAGTGTACTCGCGAGTCAAAACAACATTAAGTTATTCGTCAGAATGCACCAGAATGCGCCTAAACGAATTATTTCTGACCCTGTACGGTTCAAACAGATCTTACTGAATCTCATAAGCAATGCCTTTAAATTCACAACTCGAGGACAAGTTGTGATCAATATCCAATTAGCTGAAGGCTCTAAAAACAAGCTTTATATAGAAGTCGAAGACAGCGGCTGCGGACTTACTTACGAACAACAAAATATTCTCTTTCAACCCTTTGTCCAAGTTGACGCAAGTAGCTCCAGGGAAAAAGGTGGCACTGGCCTAGGGCTTGCCATTAGTAAAAAACTTACCCGTTTAATGAGCGGTGAAATTGGTGTTCATAGCTTGCCAGGAAAAGGGGCTACTTTCTGGTTTACTGCCACCATTAAAATTACCGAAAGAGAAAACGATAATCGCTTGAATTCAGAACAAAACGTTTGCTTATTATTGTCTAGCCATTATCAAGAAACGCTTATAAAAGATCAGCTACAAGAATGGGAAGTTAAAACGGCAAGCCGCCACATGCTGAAGTACGATACTGAAATTAATGTCATCAGCGACACTGCTCATCTACCTGAGCTGATGGAGCTAGGCGTTCCTGCTCAAAACATTATCATTATCTCTGATCATCCTCATAAAATTTGTGAAGCTGTTCATATTGTATCTTCTCCTATCACGTCTCAAAAATTGAGGCACGCATTACGGTCGTGTGATAGCAGCACCCCTAAGTCCAGTCTATTAAATCAACAAAATAAGCCAGACATAATCGTACCCGACTTCTCACAACTTCGTGTACTGGCGGTAGACGATAATGCGGTTAACCGCATGATCATGAAAAAAATGCTAAGTAAGTATAAAATTGAAGCCGATATTGTAGTGGGTGGACTGGATGCATTAACCCTCATGCGCGAACAAAACAAGCGCTATGATTTAGTATTAATGGATATTGAAATGCCGGTTAAAGACGGTTACCAAACAACTGATGACATCCGACAATACGAGAAAGAAAACAATTTAGAGCCTTGTAAAATTGTTGCCGTCAGCGCTCATTCGATGAAAGAATCAAGAGGTAAAGCACTGATATCCGGGATGGACGACTTTTTGAGTAAACCTATCGATCAGAATATTTTGATCGATATTCTAACCATTACCCAAGCTCAAGTGTCTGAATCTAGAAATTAGTTCTGAAATAGCAATTGAAAATCACTAACTGCAGCTAATGAAAAGCCACCAGATTTATTGATGACCTGAAATAACCACAGACATGTTTGAAAAATCGACATTGTCTAAATAGAATGATCCAACCGGCGCCTCTGCAATTGATATCGCGCCAATCCCCATATCAAAAACTAAGCTTTGAGGGTCGATATGAAGTCCATCAGCATCAGCATGCACATCTATTTTAATGGCCGCAACAATATCACTTAATGATACCCCTTGCTGACCCCATTCTTTTTTTGACTCTAAATAATTTGAAGAAGCGACAAAGACATCCTCAATTTTCATATTTAATGATGAAATATCAATATCCAAATCCGATATACCGATATCCATTTCAGTAAAAATGTGCGACGTTGCTGCATCTATCTTCATACGAAACTTAGTCGTCACACCACTAAGACTGATAGAGTCGATCAACGTTGCTGTAACTTGCTTATCGGCACTGTGCAACTGGATGCTACCGGTTGTGATACCAAAATCAATGATTCCTCCCACACTAGGGTCAACCCCTCCAGCAATGACCAAGTCACCATCAGGTAAAACATCAATAGTTAATAGTGAACCATCCAACTTATTTCCAGAGTGAGAGCCAGGGCCCCAATCAATTCCAAAATATGTTTGTTTATTTGCCCCACCAATCACAATATTGTTTATACCGATACTTCCTTCATCCGTGTATTCAACACTACCAATCGTCGCATAAAGGTCGGCATCAATAGTAATACCTGACTGTCCACTGATGTTTGATAGCGCGTCATCCCCTACGGGGTCGAAGCCAGAATGAGCTAAGGCGCTAGCGGTTAGAATACATAAACTCAGAATATTTTTTTGCATATCAATTCCTGATGAAACTTATTTTTTCAGGAGTGTAAATAAGCAAAATCAACGTCGCAATGCATTAAAAGGATATTAAGGTATAAATGATATTTAACTATTAGAAAATATTTTCCAATAGTTAAATAATGGTACGAGTGTTTTATCAGTAGGTGGTTTTTAGTCTTTAAATTATATAAAAGTTTAAAAAACATTAAAAATATTTTTATAATTTTAAAAAAATATAAATCCTAAGTC
>OJDK01000705.1_pt1 | contig 11401 bp, 10 predicted proteins | sample 1592791 | NCBI WGS metagenome assembly OJDK01 (sample SAMN05416878, study PRJEB24817) | seawater metagenome | isolation source: Sea water | place: Canada:Atlantic | collected 2013-11
CGAGATCAGCCTCGGTCTCGTGGGCTCGGAGATGTGTATAAGAGACAGCCACTATGGCGGCCAAGATCTGAGGGACTGGAAGCCGCGGGATTTTGCCCGCGATCTGGCGTTTCTGCCGCAGGTGACGCCCCCGACCGAAGGGCTGTGGCTGGAGGAGCTGGTCGCGCTTGGCCGGTACCCGTGGCGCGGAGCCTTGGGTCGATTGGGCCCCGAGGATCGCTTTATAATTGATACGGCGATTGCGCAATGTGGTCTGGAGCACAAGCGCGGCCAGATGGTCGACACCATGTCGGGCGGGGAAAAACAACGGTCGTGGATAGCGATGATGCTGGCGCAGGGGGCGCGTAGCCTGCTGCTGGATGAGCCGATCTCGGCGCTGGATGTGGCCCATCAGATCGAAGTGCTGGGGCTGCTGCGTGAAACGGTCAACGCCGGGTCGTTTTCTGCCGTGGTGGTGCTGCATGACGTGAATATGGCGGTGCGCTTTTGCGACCATGTTATCGCGCTGGATGCCGGGCGCGTGGCGCTTGAAGGCGCGGCGCACTGCCTGCTTGACCCGGACGCGCTTCAGCGGATCTACGGACTGCCCATGCAGGTCATCGACACAAAGCCCAGCCCGGTCGTTCATCCGATTTGACCCCGACCATATTCATCCGAAAGCCAGCCTTATGCTCCGCCAATTTTTCGAATACTATCGTCCCCACACGCGCCTGTTCTGGGTGGACTTCGGCTCTGCTGTGCTGTCCGGCTTGCTGGAGCTTGCCTTCCCGCTTGCCATCACCGCCTTCATCGATCACCTGCTGCCGCTTGGCGACCTGAGGCTGACCATACTGGCCGCGATTGGGCTGTTGCTGGTGTATCTGGTCAATACCGCGCTGATGGGGGTGGTGATCTATTGGGGGCACCGTCTGGGGATCGAGATCGAGACCGAGATGCGCCGCCGCGCTTTTTCGCATCTGACCCGGCTGTCTTGGCGCTGGTATGACCGTGCGCGTACCGGCAAGCTTGTCGCCCGCGTGACCCGCGATCTGGAAGAGATAGGCGAGGTCGCGCACCACGGCCCCGAAGACCTGTTTATCGCGGTGGTCACTTTTGTTGGGGCGTTTGCGTTGATGATCAATCTGCATGTCACGCTCGCCCTGATTACGGTCGTGATCGTGCCGCTGATGATCTGGGTCGTGGCCGTTTACGGGGCGCGCATGACACGGTCCTGGCGCGATATCTATGCGCGTGTGGGGGCCTTTAACGTGCGCCTGGAGGAAGCCATCAGCGGCATCCGGGTCTTGCAGGCCTTTGCCAATGAAGGTCACGAAGAAACGTTGTTCGCGCGTGACAACGCAGCCTATCGCAGGACCAAACTGTCGGCCTATGCGATCATGGCGAAGGCCAGTGCGATTCATTACATGGGCCTGCGTTTCGTGCAGGTTGTGGTGATGGTGGCGGGTGCGGGTTTTGTGCTGGAAGGGTCGCTGACCACGGGCGGCTTTGTCGGCTTCCTGCTGCTGGTCAGCGTCTTTTTCCGCCCGCTGGAGAAAATTGCCGCTGTGATTGAAACCTATCCCCGCGGTATCGCCGGTTTCCAACGCTACACCGAATTGTTGCAGACCGACCGCGATGTCAGCGATCGGCCGGATGCCGTCGCAGTGACCGTCACGCAAGGCGAGGTCGCTTTTGAAGATGTGTCATTTGCCTATGACAGCCCGTTGCCCATTCTGCACAACGTCACCTTGACCGCCAAAGCCGGTGAGACAGTGGCTTTCGTCGGGCCGTCGGGTGCAGGCAAGACAACGCTTCTGGCATTGCTCCCGCGGTTTTACGACCCTTCCGGCGGGCGGATCACGATTGATGGGATCGACATTGCGGATATGACCCTGAACAGTCTGCGCTCTCAGATCGGGTTGGTCTCTCAGGATGTGTTCCTATTCGGGTCCACCCTGCGCGAGAATATCCTGTACGGCAAACTCGATGCCACGGCGGCGGAACTGGATGCCGCGGTCGAGAATGCCCAGTTGTGCGCGCTCGTCTCCGCACTGCCCGAGGGGCTGGAAACCATCGTGGGTGAGCGGGGTGTCATGCTGTCGGGCGGGCAGAAGCAGCGCGTCGCCATTGCCCGCGCTTTCCTGAAAAACCCGCCGATCCTGATCCTGGACGAGGCAACATCGGCGCTGGATCGCGAGACGGAGCGTGACATCCAGCAGGCGTTGGAGCGGCTTTCAAAGGGCCGCACCACGCTCATTATCGCGCATCGGCTTGAGACAGTGAAACATGCCGACCAGATCATCGTCATGGAGGCAGGGCGCAAGGTCGAAGCCGGAACACACGACAGCCTGCGCGCGCGCAATGGCCTTTACGCGCGGCTGACCTGACACGCATTTTACAACGCGTGGGTCGGTCGGGCGTGCTTCTGGATCAGTTGGGGAAAGTCACCTTAGGCCGTTCGTCGTCTCGGGCAGGCGCAAGACGGCGGCGAAACCGCGCGGGCTCAGTTCCCGGGGTACGTAAATTTCAAGTTGGCATCCGGACTGGGCGCATAGATCTTGTATGATCGACAGTCCCAGCCCGTATCCATCTGACAGCGCGCCACGCCGGTTGAACCGCTGCTTTATGCGGTCGAGGTCCGCGGGTGAGAGAGGGGCGCAATCGTTCACGACGGCAACTCTCCCCGATTGGCTGGCGTCTACAACCGTGGGCAAAGGGCCGCTAGCGTGCTTCAGGGCGTTGTCGAACATATTGTTCAGGATGATCCCAAGGGCATCCGGATCAACGCGCGTTGAAAAATGTGTTTCGGGAAACTTCAATTCGATCTTTTCCGGGGTGCGGCTTCGGCTGCGCATCTCGGACATCAAAAGCGTGATCACCGGGGAAACATCCGTCGCGACCGCATTGAGGCCCAGTCCTGATTGCGCCCTTGATAATTGCAATAGGCGCTCGATCAAGCGCTCAAGCCGCTTCAGACCGGTTTCGATTTCGACGATATTGTCGATCTTTGCGGGGTCGCTCAGCTTTGCCCGCAGCCGCTGCGCCTGCGCCAGACAAATGGCAACGGGGGTGCGCAATTCATGCGCGGCATTCGTGGCAAAGGCACGTTCTGCGGTGATGGCGCGGTCAAGTCGCCCCATGAGCCCGTCAAGCGTATCAATCGCCGGGGTTATTTCGGAAAAGACATTCTCGCGTTCAATCGGGGAAAGGTTGTGTTCGTTCTTTTCTGCGATGTTCCGGCTGAGCTCGGCAATCATCGCGACTGATCGTCGAACCGCCCAGAAGGAGGATAACGCAAATAGCGCCCCCAACAGGCCAAAACCGATCGCCACAGCGATCACCACATCGGTTATCGCCTCATTGCGTTCCACCATCGGCTCGGCCACAACGACGCTGCCCGTCTCGGGCTGATCTGAACGGAGCATGATAAAGCGATGCCCGGCGGCGGTGCTTAGCCCCGTGGCCAATGGCGTGGGAAGCGCAAAAGCACCAACGCTTTTTGACTGCGCGTAGACCTGACCATCCGGATCCAGATACCACATCAACGCGCGTTCATCCGGCTTACGCAGTTTGCTTTCAAAATCCAGCAAGCCGCCCACGTCAAAGCCCGCGTCGCCTTGGGTCGTTTCGATGAACTCCACCAAGAGATGCGCCTTGCCAATCAGGCTGGCGTCAAGCAGCTCGTCATACTCGTCCTTGAAGATATGCTGGACGATCAAAACGCCAATCACCATCACCGCCAGCCCGGGCACAAGCAGCGACCCAAGCAGCGACTGAACCAGACTTTTGTGGCGGAGTGTCATGAGGTCAAGGCGTAGCCTAAACCACGGTGCGTGGCGATAAGGTCTTTGCCTAATTTCGTGCGCAAACGGCTGATATGTGCCTCGATCGCGTTGCTTTCGACTTCTTCGCCGTAGTCATAGATGGCAGCTTCAAGGCTCTCCTTCGGCACGATCTGGGGTTTGCGGCGCAGTAGCGTTTCGAAGACGCCCCATTCCTTAGCGGTCAGACGTACGGGCTGCTCAGCGCGCATGACGGTGTGATCGGACAGATTGACCACCACATCGTGCAGCTGAACCGTTTGGGCAAACTGGTTGGCGCTGCGTCGACAGACGGTATGGATGCGCGCTTTGACCTCATCTAGGTCAAAAGGCTTGATCACATAGTCATCAGCACCTCTGTTCAACCCCTCTATCCGGTCCGACACCTTGTCGCGGGCGGTGAGAATGAGGATCGGCGTGCGTATGGCCTTTGCCCGCAGTTTGCTTAGAAAATTCAACCCGTCGCCATCAGGCAACTGCAGGTCCAGAAGTACGACATCATAGGATAGCGTACGCAGCGCGGCGTCTGCCTCGTCCAGGGTGCAGAACCATTCGACAATGTGGCGATCCGCCTCCAGATGCTCTTTCAGCGGCCGCGCCAAAGCTTTTTCATCCTCGATCAAGAGTATGCGCATAATGTTACTGTCCAGTTCCGAGACGCGGCTTAGCCAATTCGGCTGCCGCTGACATGATCATAGTTTCAGGCTTGGGGCATTCTATTTTCTGCGACCGGCTCATCGGCATATCTCAGGCCATCCCGAAATAGCGCAAAGCGACCACAGCCATGAAAAAACCGTTCGCGAAAAGCAAGCACATGGTTGCGAGCGAACCAAGGTCTTTGGCGTCACGGGCGAAAACCTCCCACTGTGGAGCGAGGTGGTCGACGATACATTCGATCGCCGTATTCAGAGCCTCGACCGCGACAAGAGCCGAAAAGAGGACCAGAAAGACCAGAAAATCAGCGACACCCGCATCCATGATGTAGAGCAGAACACTACCGATTGGCAGCGCCACAATGATATGCCTGAACGCGGTTTCCATCCAAAGACGTCGCAGCCCGCCAATCGAATAGCCCGCAGCGGCAAACAGATGGGCGACCCCCGTAACGCGTTCGGGTTTCTCAAGCGGTTTGATAATTTCCGGCTTCATATCTTGGCCACCTCAGCATTTGTTTTGCAGGAATCGAAGATATCCAGATCGGGGTTACGCTCTGCGGTGTTGATGTCGAGCATCCCAAGTAGGGAATGGAACAGGTTGTCGTGTGACAGCGGCTTGTCCTTCTGTTCCGCCACACAGCTTTCATCGATGCCAAAGCGGGTTCGGAATGCGTCTGACATCCATAGGAGCATCGGAACATGGGTCTGCGTGTCCGGGGCCATGAAATAGGGTGCCCCGTGCAAATACAGCCCGCGTTCGCCAAGCGATTCACCGTGGTCGGACACATAAAGCAGTGACGTGGCCAAAGCTTCATTCGCGGCAAGCATTTTTATCGTCTGGGCAAGGATCTGATCCGTATAGGCGATGGTGTTATCATAGGCATTGGTGATCTCCTGCGGGGTGCATTTCTTGAACTCCGCCGTACGGCATGCGGGTATGAAGCGTTCAAATGCCGCCGGATAGCGCTGATAATAGGTCGGCCCGTGACTGCCGATCTGGTGCAGAACCAGGACCGTGTCCTGCTTGATCGATGCGATGTAGTCTTTCAACGGCTCAAGGAATATGCCGTCGATACATTCACCCGTTGCACAGAACTCCGGGTCGGTCAGATCGTTGAATCTGCGTGTCTTGAACCGTGCGGCAATCGCTTTGTCGCCGGTGTTATTGTCCCACCATTCGACCTGCAGCCCGGCATGCCCGAAGACATCTAGCACATTCTCGGTCGAGGTGCCTTTTTCAAAGCTGTAGTCATCTCGGCTGTATTTTGAGAACATACAAGGCAGTGACACCGCCGTGGCAGTGCCACAGGACTGGATATTGCTGAAGTTGATAATTGGCAGCTTGGACAGCTCTGGGTTCGTGTCGACGCCGTATCCGTTCAAGCTGAAATTCTGCGCCCGCGCGGTTTCCCCCGCAACGACAACGGTCAGCATAGGCTTTTGCGGCGCGTCATAGGCAGAACCGCCCCTTGCATCCGTTCCGGTGCTGGTGAGGACCAGATTGGCCGAACGCGACATCATCTTGGCGTATCGGATCGCGCCTACCAACGGGGCACCGGGCTGGTAGCTGCTCATGAAATCCTTCCGCTCGCGCAGGATCGACGCATAGGATTTCAGGTCTGACATCAGCAACCCTGCGGCCAATGCAAGGCTGACAACAAAGGTCACTATCGGCGTTACAGCCGCCCTGATCCGCGTCTGGGGTCGAATTGGCACCCAGATCACGATGAGCGCGGGCAACACACCGAAGCCAATAATATGGGTGATGTAGCCAGGTGTTATCAGATGCCGGGATTCCGCGACGGTGGTCACCATGACATTTTGGATCATGTCGCGGTCAACGATAATGCCAAGTGTATCGACGTAATAAGACGTCATGGCGGCCAGTATAAGCATCGAGACCAGAAACGGTTTAACCGTCCACGGGTATGCGAACAGGCTGAAGGCGGCCAGCGTCAAACAGAACACAGCCCCCATAAAACCCGCGAGCGACAATAGGTGGCCCGAGAAGACATCCCTTGAGATGTTCCAGAATGTGCTATTATCGACACTGAACACGAATGCGATGGAAAGAACGGTCAGCAGCACGGGGGAGATGCTTATCCGTTCACGCAGAACGGCTAGCCGGGATAAAAGGGTCTTCACAGAGGCCATAATAGAGCTTTCGCAGATTTAGATGCGTGCTCATGACCAGCGTAAGCTTACGAAAAGCTTACGATCGGAATTTTTCATTTCTAAAAGGTAAATTGTACATGGAGAACGAAATCGGCGACGCAGCAGTTCGAGAAAGGCCCGGGCTCGTGCGCCTCCTTGCGTGGTACGCGATATTTGGCTGCATCCTGTTTTCGGGGATGATCCTGATCGCGGATTTTGTTGTTCCGGGCCACGACTGGATCGCCGACACCATCAGCGATCTTGGTGCGGGTGAATATGAATATATCGTCGATATCGGCATCTATGGGTTTTCGGCTTCACTGATATCGGTCGCTTTACTTGCCGCGCATATTCATCTGGGCAATTGGCGCTGGAGCGTCGGGATCGTGGGCTTCACCGTCTTGGGGCTGATTGTCTTCCTTGTTGGCGCGCGGAATGAATACGGCGACAACGACAGCGATGGCGTCGTGATCCATAGCTACCTGGTCTATGCTCTTGGCCTTCTTATGGCGATCCTGCCGTGGTCCATGTCAGACGGGGCGCGCTGCTGCGGTGCGATATACGGCAGACTCCTTGTCGGTCTCTCCGCGCTCTGGACCGTCTCGGCACCGGTCTTTTTCATGCTACCCACCGATGTCGACGGTCTTTACGAACGGTATCTCGGTGTGATTGCCATGGCGACGGTGATCACTCTGGCGGTATTGTTTCTGCGCCGGCAGGGACGCGGATAGGGTCACGGCTGCTGCATTCGCTTATGCCCGCTTCAACGGACGTGGCTGCGGCATGCTGCAGCGCCTGATGCGTCTGGCGAAAGCAAAGCAGCCCCGCCGGTCATCCGGCAGGGCTGCGCTTTATGTCTTACAGGCTCGCGTCCAGGGCGGCGAGGATCGCGTCGCCCATTTCGGAGGTCGAGATGGGTGAGCCGCCTTCGGGGCCCATCAGATCCGCGGTGCGTGCCCCATCGGCCAGCACTTTTTCAACGGCTTTTTCCAGACGCGCGGCTTCATCGCCCTGGTCGAAGGAGTAGCGCAGCGCCATTGCAAAGCTGAGGATACAGGCGATGGGGTTCGCCTTGCCTTGACCCGCGATATCGGGGGCAGAGCCGTGGACGGGCTCGTACAGCGCTTTGGGGCGGCCATCGGCATTGGGCGCACCCAACGAGGCAGAGGGCAGCATCCCCAGCGAACCCGTCAGCATCGCGGCACAATCGGACAGGATATCGCCGAACAGGTTGTCGGTGACGATCACGTCGAACTGCTTGGGCGCGCGCACCAGCTGCATCGCGCCGTTGTCGGCGTACATGTGGGACAGCTCGACATCGGGGTAGTCTTCGTCATGCACCTTCTGCACGACTTCGCGCCACAGGATGCCGCTTTCCATGACATTGGCTTTCTCCATCGAGCAGACTTTGTTGCCCCGACGACGTGCCAGTTCAAAGGCTGACCGCGCGACACGGTCGATCTCGGATTCGGTGTAGCGCTGTGTATTGATGCCGACGCGTTCGTTGCCTTCCTCGAAAATACCGCGGGGTTCGCCAAAGTAGACACCCGATGTCAGTTCGCGCACGATCATGATGTCGAGCCCGGCAACGAGGTCTTTCTTCAGCGAGGAGAAATCCGCCAGCGCGTCAAAACACTGTGCCGGACGCAGGTTCGAAAACAGGTCCATTTCCTTGCGCAGGCGCAGCAGGCCGCGTTCGGGTTTCACGGAGAAATCAAGCTCGTCGTATTTCGGCCCGCCAACGGCACCGAGCAGAACAGCATCCGCCGCCAGCGCTTTGGCCATCGTGTCGTCATGCAGGGGGGTGCCGTGTTTGTCATAGGCGGCACCGCCGACCAGATCGTGATCCACGTCAAAGGCCAGATCGCGCTTGTCGCCAAACCAGTCGATGATGCGAACAACCTGGCCCATGACCTCGGGGCCGATGCCGTCACCGGCGAGGATTAGCAATGTGGGGTTGGCCATGCGATGTCTCCTGAAAAATACGTTGATAGCGGGGTAGCGCGGGGAGGCAGAGGGGTCAAGAACGGCTAGCGGTCAAGATCGACCCAGACCACGCCATGGCGGCTGGCAGCAGGGTCGCGGGCCACGCCAGCGGCGACGACGCGCCAGTCGGTTGAGGGCAGCAAATAGTCGACACGCATATCGCCCAAACCGTCGAAGGTGACGGTGGGCTGACCCTTCAGCGGGTCTTGCAGCGCCGGGTGATCCAACAGCGTCTGGATCGCGACGCGCAGCCCTTCGCCTTTCGCCGGATCAAGATTGGCATCCCCCAGCAGGATAAAACGGTCTGTTGGCGGCGGGTCGAAGCTGCCTGCCAGATAGTGGTCCCAGAACAGGACTTCATCATGGTTGCGTTTGCCGTTGCGGTCCTCTGGTCCGTCGAACACAGGGGGCGTCGCATAAAAGGTCAGCAGGGTCAGGGGCGCTTGGTCCGGGATGTCGAGGGGCACGACCCATGCCCCGTGCGAAGCGAGCCGCTGCACCTCTTGCGCCGCGGCAGAGGGGAAGGGGGCACCGTCCGTCTGCGGCAGCAGCGCATCGGGCAGGTCACGCCACAGAAAATCGCTGTAATCCTGAACATCGGTGCGCAGCACGGGATAGCGCGACAGGATCGCCATCGCGCCCGCGCCGAAGAAGCGGCCATAGCCCTGACCATCGCGCGCGCCGCCCGTTTTACCGTCGCCGTCCATATCCAAACCCGTGGGCCGTCCCGCATTCGGGGGCAGCGCGAAACGGTAGGGGTAGCTGGGGCCAGCCTCGCCAACCCTGTCCGCCAAAGCGCCAAGCGTTGTGCCGCCAAGATCGTAATCCACCCCCTGCAGCACGATGATATCGGCAGCAACATCCGCCAGCAGGCGCGTCACAGCGGTAATCTGCGGGTCCGACCCTTTGGCAATGTCGCGCAGCAGCAGACCCGGTCCGGCCCGCGATAATTCGGTGTTGAAGGTGGCGATGCGCAGAGGCTCTGCCACCGCGGGGGATGCGGCCAGCAGGACGCCTGCGATCAGGCTGGCTGCAAGCCGTGATCTTTCTCCGCCTCGTCGGCATAGGCGCGACGGCGTTTCTCTTCGATCATCTCTGCGATCTTGCCCATGGCAATGCCGCGCATGATGATGCTGGCAGGAAGGAAGGCCCATGCGGCGACTGTCCAGATCTGGGTATGCGGGTTTTGCAGTGTAATCGGGTCTAGCAGATCGGCCGCCGCTTTGACTACTGCGGGGATCAGGAAGGGCAGAAGGAAGCCAAGCGCGATATTGATGCGTGCGTCCCGTTGCAGACGATAGATGACATCGCCGCCCGCGGTCGGGTCGAACAGGGGCAGGTTCACCCAGACGTTAAAGGCCCCCTGACGCACCGGCCAATTCATGATGCGCACCAGCACCAGAAACGCCCCCATCGAGATCAGCGAGATCAGATAGGCCATGCCCGCGGACGTACGGACCGATGTCACCAGCGCGTCGCTGGCGCTTTCGGGCAGCATCAGGACAATCATGCGCACCGGCGAAAAGGGGAAATCCATCGCATTGCCAAGAATCGTCCCGATAGAGGTCATGGCACCGCCCAGAACCGAGGGGCTGACCTTTTGCTTCAGGATCAACGTCAGCAGGATGATGGTGACCAGCAGGCAGACATAGCGCAGCCGGTTGAAGGGGGCCGCGTCGCGGAATTCGATGATGCTGGGGAAGTTCGAGTTGTATTCGATGAACGTGAGGAAACAGGCGATCAGCGCTACCAGCATTGTGATCTGGCTGGAATCGTTCAACGCATCGGGTAACATGAGGGCGGGCGTTGCAATCAACAATGCCACCAGAATGCCACGCGCTGCCGCGCCGGATATACGTGCAATCACAAAACTACCCTTCCAAACTGGCCAGCCACGATTCTTTGCCGCGTGCTTGTTCCAACTTGATGCCCTCGGGTGTCGAAGGCCTGCCTCAGAATTGCCTCAATTGTGTCTTCTTTCGCCACATTCCTCAAGCCCGTTCCTGACGATGCGCGCGGATCTGAGACATTTTGAGCGCAGGTGTGGTGCGATATTGCATCATAGCTGCGGCGAAAATGACGCAACCCGCGGTCTGTTGTGGGCAACAAGGCGGTGCCCACAACCATGTATAGAACTCAACCCGTGGTTAGGTCAAGCGCGCCAGCCCGTCGGGCCGGGCCCGTGGGGGTCAGACCCAGGGGCGTGCCTGTGCAGCGGCAGATTCGAAGCTGTCGATAGAGGCCGCTTTTTCCAGCGTCAGACCAATATCGTCGAGCCCGTTCATCAGGCAGTGCTTCTTGAACGCGTCAACCTGGAAGCTGATGACTTCGCCGTCAGAGCTGGTGATCGTCTGCGCTTCAAGATCCACTTCGATCCGCGCGTTAGAGCCTTTTTCGGCGTCTTTCATCAACAGGTCCACCTGCTCTTGCGGCAGGGCGATCGGCAGGATGCCGTTCTTGAAGCAGTTGTTGTAGAAGATGTCCGCAAAGCTGGGCGCGATGACACAGGTGATGCCGAAATCGGCGATGGCCCATGGCGCGTGCTCCCGCGAAGAGCCACAACCGAAGTTATCGCCCGCCACAAGAATCTGCGCGTCACGGTATTGCGGTTTGTTGAGCACGAAATCCGGTACTTCGTTGCCGTCGCGGTCATAGCGCATCTCGTCAAACAGGTTCACGCCAAGGCCCGACCGTTTGATCGTTTTCAGGAACTGCTTGGGGATGATCATATCGGTGTCGATATTCACCATCGGCACTGTCTCTTATACACATCTCCGAGCCCACGAGACCGAGGCTGATCTCGTA
>OJDK01000713.1_pt1 | contig 11263 bp, 8 predicted proteins | sample 1592791 | NCBI WGS metagenome assembly OJDK01 (sample SAMN05416878, study PRJEB24817) | seawater metagenome | isolation source: Sea water | place: Canada:Atlantic | collected 2013-11
CGAGATCAGCCTCGGTCTCGTGGGCTCGGAGATGTGTATAAGAGACAGCTTTTTAAATATTTAAAAGAAGTTGTTGCCAAAGATGATGAAGAAGTTCTTGAAGATTTATGCTTATCAATAGAAGTCTTTGGTGGTTCAATTATTTCGGTTCCAAATAATCTTCCGACCACAGTTAATGAAATCGAAGTTATTTGTGACGAAATAAAATTAATTTGGAATGTTGCTTAAAATAAAAATGCACCCCATTTGAGGTGGATAATTTAAAATTTTAAATCTGGAAAAAAGAAATTTCTATCCAGAACCTAATATTCTATTAGTTGAGTTTCACATTTCAAATATATAAAATGATTAGGCAAAAAAGGAATTTCGTATTGGGTAATTAAAATATAGAAATTATGACAAAAAAAGCCACGGTTACTAGACACAGGAGCGCGAAGACAGGTTTGTATGTTACCAAGAAGTATGCAGACAAACACCCTTCAACCACTGTAAGAGAAACTAGAAAAAGATAATTCTTTTAAGTTCAAAGCATCTCAGAAATGAGATGCTTTTTTCATATTGGTCATTCTGAACTTGTTTCAGAATCTCATTATTTGATTAATATTTTATGGGATGCTGAAATCAATTCAGCATGACAAAACCATCTGATTTTTTTTAATTTTCAACCAAAATATCAGTCCCCAAATATTTATTATCCTTGTTATAAAACCAAGCTCTTACTCGTGGTATTTTTATACCATTTACAAGCACTTCTTCAGAAAGCAATATATATTCACCAGTATCTGGTTTTTCTTTGCCGCTGTCATCCGTTTTAAAGAATTGATAGACTTCCATGGCATATGTTTTTGGATTAAAATAAAAGTACCAAACATCGCTACCCACAGTAGCATCATAGGTTACTTTTAATACAAGGTAATCTTCACCCATAAATGTTTTCTTTTCCACGTTTTGATTTAGGTTTGTGCCAGCGTCTTTTTAGTTTCATAGGTAAACCGTAGAGATAAGTATAATAGTTTTTGTAATGCGTGGCTCTATCGCAACTCATATTTTTTGCTTTGGCGTTTAAGCTGTCTAATATTTTGCCATTGTATTTCTTTTTGCACTTACCTTTATTCATAGTGTAAGTTGTGGTGGTAGTATCTCTTTTTGCTTCAATATTAAAATATTCCGCAGGTAGATTTATAGAAATATTACTTGTACGTTTTGATGCGTTTGGTGTGCTCATTACAACCGTAAAAGTGCCATTGAAATTTGCCCAAGTATTGTTTGGGTCGTGATAGGTTATAGTGTTTTTTAAAAGCTGTTTGGCAGTAATACTTTGAGAAAAAGCAGTTAATGCTGTACTAAGAAAAATTAGCGGTAGGATAGATTTCATAAGACGAATATTTCTCTGCAAATTACAACTTATGAAATAAAAAAAGCACCCAATGCCGAATTGTACGGGAGGGTGCTTTGTGTTTTACCGCAATTAGATCAATGGATTATTTCGCCTCCATGAGTGCGAAGAATTTATCAATATTTGGTAAAAGTATAATACGTGTTCTTCTGTTTTTAGAACGATTGTCACGCGAGTCATTATCAACTAATGGTTGATAGCTGCTACGTCCAGAAGCAATTAACTTCTCTGGTGCAACATTGTATTTGTTTTGTAGCTTTCTCACAACAGATGTTGCTCTAAGTACACTTAAATCCCAATTGTCCGTTACTTTTTCGGTATTAATTGGTCTAGAATCTGTATGGCCTTCAACCATTACATCAATACTTTCTTCAGAATTAATAACATCTGCTAATTTTTGAAGGATGTTGTTTGCTTTATTACTGATTCTATAACTACCTGTATTAAATAACATTTTGTCAGAAATTGAAATCATTACTACAGTTTCATTAATATCTACTGCGATGTCTTCATCTTCATTTAGATCACTAGTGTCCATAGCTTTAGAAAGATTATATTGAACAGCCAAGTTCATTGAATCTTTTAATGTATTAGCTTGTGCCAATTTTGACTGATCAACATTTTTTAATGTTTCACGCATTTTACGCTTACTTGCGTTAGACACTACTGAACCATCTTCATTGACATCTACTTTAATGTCGTTTTCTATTTTTAAGCCTTCAACGTTTTCATTTAATGAGTTTATTTTTGAATTGTACTCATCGACTCTATTCTGAATTTTAGCAAATTTTGCTTCTAATTCTTCTTTCTCAACTCTTGTTTTGGTTAGTTCGCTTTTAATCTCGCCTTTCTCTTGCTCTAATGCCATGTATTTCTTTTTTGAAACGCAAGCACTCAATAAGACTGCTGAAACTAAAAGGATTGAAATTTTCTTCATAATTAAATTTTAGGTTAATTAAATCTTCTAGTTGTTATACGTGGAAAGTTGTGGCTATAGATGCAAAGGTTATGTTAATTACAAAAAAAATGCCTTAGAACATAACTAAGGCATTTATAAAATAAATCTCTTTTAGAGTTGAGAACTATTCTTCTTCGGTCTCAATATCACTAACCAATTTTGCTGGTGGCACTCTTTCATCATGGGCACCATAATATTCTTCCAATAGATTCATGGTTGATGTTAAAAGATCTTTTGTTTCTAATAATAAACTGAAGTAAAGTGTTGTGTTTTTTGGACTTGATTCTTCAGTGCGCGTTCGTTCTACTTGCTTTTGGATCTTTTCTTTAACCATATCGTAAACCAATCCTTTTTCATTTAGAATAGCACCAATTCTTTCAAATGATCTAGAATCAAAAGCTTCTTTTGTATCGTTGAGCAATCTTTCAAGATTATCATCTACTTCCTTCAGCTCTTTTATTTGAGAGAATTTTAATTTCTTGTGGTTATTGTTAATATGCTTGTGGCTTACTTTAGAGATGTATTCCAAAGATTGTGTCATATCTTGCAAATAGCCCAATACATTAATGTAGAAGTTACTTGCTCCAACACTAGACTCATCTAAGTTTTTAATAAAATAGAAAATGTTATCTCGTAGATCGTCAACTTCGTTAGATAGTTTATTGACTTGCTTTTTATTCTTTTTAAGCATAGACAAATCTTGCTTAGCCAAACCTTTAATAGCATTAGTGTAAATCTTGTTACCTCTTTTTACAACATTTGCAATATTATTAGCACTTTCATGAATGACTCCCTGTATAGAGCTGCTTTCGGCTTTTGTTAAACTATCCTCAGCTTTTTCTTCTTTCGCTTTTTTATTGTGAGCGATTGAGCTTCTAATTAAAAGGGCAAAAGCCACAATTAATAATATAGGAAACATTATTTTTAAATTGAGGTTTAAGAGGTAAGCTACTAAGGCAGCAGCAGTAAATGCACTTAATGCCGTAAAAAACCATCCTCCAATTACATTAATAACTCCTGCTACTCTATAGACCGCACTTTCTGCACCCCAAGCTCTATCTGCTAAAGATGTACCCATAGCGACCATAAAGGTTACATAGGTGGTTGACAACGGTAATTTATAAGATGTTGCTATTGATATTAAAACGGCAGCGACCATTAAGTTTACAGCAGCTCTTACCAAATCAAAAGCAGGTAAATCAAACTTTTTATCTTTTGGCAATGAAATTACTGGAGCCTGAAATTGCTTTTCAATCTTTAATTGCCACGATTCAGGAAGTACGTAAGCAGACACCTGAGACATACCCATTGCCATTCTTACAAAACCACGCGATAAAAAATTTGGTTGAAAACGTTCTTTGGTTTCTCCTTGACTTGATAAATCCAAGGAAGTTTTTACAACAGCCTTCGCTTTGGTAGAAAACCATAAGGTTAAGACCATTATCATTCCTGCACCAAACAATAACCAGTTATTGGTAGGAACTTTTTCAGCAAGTGCTGTCATCGGGAAACTATTAGCTGCTATACCAGAAGCTGTCCATTCTGTAAATGCATTATAAGCAGCAACCGGAACACCAATAAAGTTAACCAAGTCATTACCAGCAAACGCTAAAGCCAATGCAAAAGTCCCAACAATAATAATGAACTTGTAGATGTTCATTTTTGCAAAAGCGATTAAAGCATAAGAAATCAAAAACCAAAACACCAAACTAATTAGCACAATGCTAAAAACCTGATTTTCTAAAAAACTAGACATTGTACGACCTCCTAAAATATCAAAACTTTCTTTAGCATAAGACGTACCTTTTAAACCTTTCATAAAAATGAAATAGGTAATTGCAGTTAAGGCAATACCTCCAAACAGGGCACCGACCCAAGCCGCTTTCTTTTCAAAATTATAAGACAACAATAATCGTGATACCCACTGTACCAAAGCACCAATAGAAAACGCAACAATGACGGAAAGGAGAATGCCAAATATAATTTGTGTAGCTTTTGATGTATTTATGTAGTTTATGACATCTGCAAAATTACCATCGCTTTGTCCTATTTTTATTAATGCCATAGCAACAGAAGCCCCAAGCAGTTCAAATACAATAGAAACAGTTGTAGAAGTTGGCATACCAATACTATTGAAGAAATCAAGCAGTAGAATGTCTGTTATCATTACTGCCATGAAAATAATCATGATTTCATTAAACATAAATTCTCCAGGATTAAAAATACCTTTACGGGCAACTTCCATCATTCCACTAGAGAATACGGCTCCGACAGCAACTCCAACACTAGCAACGATCATAATAGTTCTAAAGGAAATAGCTTTAGATCCTATGGCAGAATTCAAAAAGTTTACAGCATCATTACTAACACCTACAACCAAATCAGCAACAGCTAAAATGGCCAGCGCAATAATCATATATAAATAAATGTTTTCCATAATTCTTTAATGTGTAAAATGTTTGCAAATATCAATGCTGTAAACGATTGTAGTGTTACGGCAATGTTAAGTTTTTTGTTTTAAAAATGAATGTCGAAACCAAGCCTGAACATAATATTGTCATCATTTCCGTCTAAGGTTGTATAACTAACATCAGTTTGTACTTTTAATTTATGACCAACAATATATTTTGAAGCTCCTAGAGTATATTGTTGTATAGGAAGTGTATTTGTAACTGCTTCAAAATTTAAAGTTGTAAAACGTGCAGCTATTTCATAATTGCTTTTAAGTAAATAACCAGCTTGTAAATTTAAAGCATTACCTGTTAATACTATGTCACCTGTAGGAGTGGAGCCATCTGCTTCTGTGGCAATTTCATCATCAGCGGTACGTTTGGCATATTCTCCCATAAAAGAAAATCCTTTGTATTTAAACATGGCGTCTGCAAAAACAGTAGTTTGGTCCGTTTTATAAATAGAGCCATCTGCTCTTATCATATAAGCTCCGGCAATTCCTCTTTCTCTCACTGCATCTTCGTTGTAATTATAGGTAAGGCCTACCATTAGTTTTGGTGTTACTTCACGTTTTAAATCTGCTTGGCTATAATCTCCTTTACCTTGAAATTTTCCAAAAGGCAAAAACTCCAATCTAGCCGTATATTGTAAACCACCTTCATTTCCTTCAGTAACATTCCGGCCTTCACCTTGAGAAACAGAAAATTTTTCACGTATTAAGAATTTACTACCAAAATTTGATTTGTGACGTAATTGAATACCTAAATCTCTATCTAAATTGAAACGACTATTGAGTAAAGAACGATTTATAAACTGTAAATTTCCTGAGGATACCACGCGCTCTATATTGCCTGGGAGTTTTGTTTGGCCAGCCCAAAGCTCCCAATTTTCTGCAAAGTTCCACATTAACACAGCATCTAGGATATATCTTGGAGTGTTTTTGTTGAATGCGTTGGCTCCAGCAATGTCACGGTTAGAAAGACCTAATTCTATTTTGTATTTTAATTTAGGGCTGTAAGCAAAACCATCAAATTTTAAACGTGCTCGACTAACAGTAAAAGTATGTTCAAGACTTCCGTATTTATTCCCATTATGGTTCCACATTGATATAGAACGTACTTGAAAACGAGGAGCAAATTTTATACTGAACGAACTATCTTTAGCAACAAAATTTATTAAGCCTTTACCAAATGAAGTATCACTTACTTCTTGTGAATAGGTATAGGTTATAACGCACAGAAGAAGTGCCATTAATAAGCGTAATTTCATTATAAGTATTAGTTTTTGTCGCTGCAAATAACTAACATTTATGCCAATTGAATGTTTCCTAATGATTAAATTTTGAGAAACAGACAAAAAAGACTGCTTTTAAAAAAAAAGCAGTCTCATTAGAAATCATATGTATTGAGTCGACAAAAACTAATAATATATGAAATACTAATTGTGTTTTAGCAACACGTTACAAAGATGTATACCTAACATCACTTTAACGTAATCCTATTATTATCTAATTATTAAAAATATTTAGTCCATTGACATTTTGTTAAACTACTGTAAAACAGTACGTTGTGCTTTCAATGTTAATTTAATGTTATGTAAATGTTGCTTTATTGTTATCTATTTGTTATATTTACAATGTAATTATTAACTAAAGCCCAAAATGATATGAAAAAGATAGTTGTACTTATAGTAATGTTAAGTGTAGCATTTACTTATGCTCAAGATAAAAAAGAACCAAAATTAGAAAAGAAAGGAGAAGTAACTTTAGTTACTTATTACCATAATAATGGTGAAATTCAACAAAAAGGTGCTTTTAATGATGATGGTAAATTGCAGGGAGAATGGATAAGCTTTGACAATAAGGGAAAGAAAGTTGCTTTAGGTAACTACGAGAATGGAAAAAAAGTTGGTAAGTGGTTCTTCTGGAATGGAAATTCATTAAGTGAAGTAGATTATATTGACTCTAAGATTGTTAACGTAAGCGAGTGGGATAACAAGACCAATGTGGCCGTAAACAATAAATAATATTCTTATTTCTTAATAATAAGAAAAAGGAAAGGCTCTCCGCATCTGGAGAGCCTTTCCTTTTTAACTTAATGGATATATCAATTTTAAAACTTAAACGTATAGCCTAAAGATATTTCCACACCTGGCTCTCTTAATGAGTACAATTGGTTCTGCGCCTTAAAAGACTCAAATTCACTTAACCTTTCATCGTTTAATAAATTGTTGACTTTCAAATCTACTACAGAATTTTTGTTTTCTCCAAACCCTTTACTTACTGTTATGTTTAAACTGTTAAAAGGTTGTGTATAAACATCTGGTACTAAACCAATACCTACAACTTCTAAAGTAGGACCTTGTACGTTATAAAATAAACCTGCTTGGAAAGCAGCGTCTTTATTATTATAGTCTAAACCAACGTTAATAAGATATGGTGCTTGGCCTTGCATATCTCTTTCTCTATCTATAGTTTCGCCATCACGTCTTGCACTATTTCTAGAGCTGAACTCATCATCTGACATAGTTAACTCAGACTGAATATAAGAAGCGTTAACATTTACCTTTACATCATTTAAGCCTTCTGTAATAAAACCTAAGCGCTGTCTAAACTCAAGTTCTACACCATACACAATGGCGTCTCCTAGGTTACCTGGTCTAATCTGAGTAGGAGCTTCTTGGAAAAAAGCTTGTTCAATAGGATCTTTAAAATCTTTGTAAAATGCACTTACCGCTATCATTTGTGCGTCTCCACCAAAACGTTCGTATCTTAAATCAAAATTGTTCACGTAAGTAGGTACCAAATTTAAATTACCAATAAATAATCTACTGGTAATGGGATCGAATATTTGAGCTAAAGAAGCTTCTTTAAACGAAGGTCTAGCTGTTGTACGCGAATACGAGGTTCTTAAATTGGTGTTATCACTTAGTGCATAAATTATATTTGCAGAAGGGAAAAAGTCAAATTCATCTAATATTAACTCCCTATCAAAAGCTTGTTCATTATCTTGACCTGTATAGTAGGATCTAAACATTTCCGTCCTAATTCCCAACACTGATTTAAGTTTTTCGCTTACATTAAATTCTGTTGAAAAATAAGTTGCCGCTATGTTATGTTCTCCTTCATAAGCATCATTAGGATTAAACTGATCTCCAAATACTAAATGTGTACCTTGATCAGTTTCTGGTGTCCATAAATTCCCAGAAGCTAATAAATCGTCAGGATTTCCACTCGCAATAAAATCATCTTCTCCTGTAATAGTAAACGTATAATCATCCGTACTAAAATCCCTAAACTTGTAAGTATAAGCTCCTCCAAACTTTAATTTGGCTGGTTGACCAAATAGCTCAATCTTTTTATTCAAATCGGCTTTAAAAGCCCAGTTTTCTTCTACCAAATTTCTCCATAATTGAATAGGGTATGTTGTGGCACTAGGACTCACAAAAAAATCTCCGTTGTCTGCTTGTTGAAATGGTGTAATTCTATGAGCCTTATCCATTACTTTAGCAAATGTTGGTGAAATCACCCAATTAAAACCTAACGCATCAGCATCTGCTCCTAATTTATGTTCACCTCCTACTTGTGAGTTGGTTATAGAACGTTCTGTATAAGTCAAGGAATTTTTAACTAATGGCTCAAAACCTCCTCCAACGCCATCTTGTGAAATACCTTGGTCAAAGAAACCAGCGGCAGATTCTCCATTTTGGATATGTAAAAAATTAACCTTGTATTTAGAGAGATCCGTTTTGTAGGTAACACCAAGCAATCCATTTAAAATGATATTATTAATACCTTCAGAACCATCGGATAATAATACAGGGTTGAGCCCATTAACTGAAGCATCGTCAAAGTTTTTCACATAACCTCCGTCATTACGGTTTTCATAAAAAGTAGTTTCATTTTTATAAGAAAACGAAGCTTGGTAACCCAACCTATTCTCACCAACATCGTATTGGTTCCCTAGTGTAAAACCAAAGTCAAAATTCATACCGCTAGTTTCTTGTTTAGCACTAAGCTCTTTTTGAAACCGGTCAGTTAATGAATTTAGCAATAGTCTATTTTCAAAAGTTCCTGGAATCTTTTGGTATCTGTTAATTGGGAGATTTCTTGTGCCATCATCAAAACCAAAGAAATCAGTATCACTACTTTCTGAAGTTAAGTATTGGTCATTGAAATGCATATCTGGATTATAACCCGAACCCAAAGATATTGAATATTCAGGTTTAGTAGGAAAATCTTTAGTAACAACATTTACAATACCTCCTGTAAAATCTGCAGGATATTCAGCTGATGCAGATTTTAAAACTAATACATTTTCTAATATGTTAGTAGGGAATAAATCCATCTGAATTGTATTTCTATCAGGATCTAAACCAGGAATATCTACACCATTTAAAATAGACTTAGTATAACGATCACCCAAACCACGAACATAAACATATTTACCTCCCTGTATGGAAACACCTGGCACACTTTTTACTGCAGAGGCCACATTACTGGCTCCAGAACTTCTTATAGCTTGAGCTGATAAACCATCTAATACAACAACAGATTTTTTCTGAATATTTAAAACAGCATTTTCGGTATCACGACTTGTTGATGTCGTAATCACAACTTCATCTAATGAATTTGTTGTTAAAACTATATCCAATGTAGTTACGTCGTCAGATTTTACAATAACATTAGTAATCTCTTTTGTTTCATATCCCACAAAAGAAAATACTAACGTGTATGTCCCTTCTTCTAACTCAAGTTCATACTTTCCGTCAAAATCAGAAGTGGCTCCTTTGGTGGTACCTTTTACTAAAATATTTGCAAAAGGTAAGGGTTCATTAAAGTCACCATCTATAACGGTTCCTGTGACTTTTCCTTGAGAAAAGGATAAACAGGCCATAAGAAAGAAAACAAAAGTTAAAACGTTTTGTATATTTTTCATATAAAGTTTTATATAACCCATCGCTTACCTTGTAAACGATGGGTTTATGTATTAAAAAGTAATTTTTAGAAACCTAAACCTGCAGCTGTGTTTGCATATGTCCAGCTGAGGTTAGAAGTGTTAGCACCAACGGTTTGGTTACCTTGAGTAACAGCTGTTGCAAAATCCCCAAAACCAGTAACAGTTACAGTTTCAGCGTTATTAACAAAGATGTCATTTACATTTGCAACTCCAGTAGGTAGAACGATTTCCCATGTGCCGAAAGTTAAATCACCATTGTTATAATTAGTGGCAACTCCATCGTTATCTAACTCTACATCTGATGAATCTTTAAAGCCATAAGCATAGATGTTAGAAGTGTTTCCTTGTGCATTACTTCTATAATCAGCATATTCACCGTTAGAAGTTACTGTGTTTCCGATAATAGTTACATTTTGTAAAGTAAACTCTCCATTAAGTGTTCCTTCAGGGCCATCAATTTCAAAAGCATGGTCTGAAACATCTCCTAATACAACTACAGCATTATCTATAACACCAGAGTAAGCTTGGTCAATGTCTAAGGCATCATCACCTTGAGCCCATACCAAAAGGTTAGAAGCATTAACGTTACCACCGAAAAACTCAACACCGTCATCAACATTAGCAACAACTTCGATATTGTCAATTACAGTTCCGGCACCTACACCACCAAGCGTTAAACCATTGATTTCGTTTCCTTCACCAATTAATGCACCACCATGACGGATAGAGATAAATCTTAAAAAGCCAGAGTCATCATCTGGTTCAGATCCTCCATATTGCCCAAAAGTGTCATCTGCAGGAATACCCTCAATTTGAGCCGTAGGAATATCACCAGAAAATGAAGAAGGCGCATTACCTAAAACGATTAATCCGCCCCAAAGACCTCTATCATTCTCATCTAAATTGGTGCCAGCAGTTTCCCCACAAGTAATGTTGTCACTTGTTGAAGTGAAGATAATTGGCTGCTCAGCAGTTCCCTGTGCATTAATGCTACCACCTCTAGCGATGATAAGCGCAGATGCTAAAGAACCTGTACCAGCAGATCCTTTAATTATAGTACCAGGATTAATAGTTAAAGTAACACCATCTGGCACTACTACTTTTTGGTTTAATTGGTAAATATTATCTGGTGTCCAAGTTATATCTTCAGAAATAAAACCTGTTACAGCTACAATAGGGCAATCTTCGCCACCATTTCCGTTACCATTACCATTGTTTATAATTGTAGTTTCTTCAATCACTATAGGAGTGTCGTCATCTTTAAAACAGCTAGTAAATACTAAAGTAGAAGCTATTAATACGGTTAAAATTAATTTTTTCATGAGTTAAATTTTAAATACAGTTTTGATTATTTCAATTTTGTGTTGCAAAGAAACGATGAGAAACCTTCTTTGAGGTTAATGCAAAATTAAATCCGTGTGAAAAAAGTGTTAGCTAAAAGTTAGCTGAATATTAAGGCTGTCTCTTATACACATCTGACGCTGCCGACGACCCCTTACG
>OJDK01000728.1_pt1 | contig 11104 bp, 15 predicted proteins | sample 1592791 | NCBI WGS metagenome assembly OJDK01 (sample SAMN05416878, study PRJEB24817) | seawater metagenome | isolation source: Sea water | place: Canada:Atlantic | collected 2013-11
CGAGATCAGCCTCGGTCTCGTGGGCTCGGAGATGTGTATAAGAGACAGAAGTTGAAGTGACCAAAGAAGTTGAGCAATCTTACTTAACACAGTTATGGAACAATGAAGTTTTCAGTAAAAACAAAGCCACCACCTTTGAAAACCTGACCGACCAGATAAGCCGAAGGTTTACCTTTTCTATTTTGAGCATTGCTGTAATAGCAACGGGAATTTGGCTATTTATAGATGCGTCAATCGCTTTTAATGTCTTTACCGCCGTACTTATTGTGGCGTGCCCTTGCGCCATAGCACTGGCGGCACCATTTACGTTGGGTAATATGTTGCGCATCTTTGGGAAGCGAAAGTTATATCTAAAAGAAAGTAGTGTCATTGAACAGATGGCAAACATTGATACCGTGGTTTTTGACAAAACAGGAACGCTCACCACGCACAACAAAAACTTAATTACCTACCAAGGCATATCACTTACTGAAGATGAGCAAAAAGTATTGACCAGCACTTTGCGTGCATCCAATCATCCGTTGAGCAGAGCACTTTATGAATTGTTGCGGATTAACGATATCTGTACGCTGGATGATTTTACGGAAGAAACGGGTAAAGGAATTGAAGGAATTTACGGAAAAACGAGCGTAAAGGTCGGTAGCTATGCTTTTGTAGGAAATAAAAATCAACAACCTGAAACGACTGACACACAGGTTCACATAAGCACAAACGATGATTATAAAGGTTGTTACGTGTTTAACAATACCTATCGTGAGGGGATGCAAGAGCTCTTTTCGGAATTGAATAAAACGGCAAACTTAATCGTGCTATCTGGCGATAATGATGGCGAGAAGAAATTTCTAAAAACACAGTTGCCGCAATCGGCACAGTTAAAATTCAATCAAAAACCAGATGACAAGCTCAACTTTATCAAAAGGCTACAACAGCAAGGTAAAAATGTGATGATGGTAGGCGATGGACTGAATGATGCGGGTGCACTGGCACAGAGCAATGTGGGCATCGCTGTTTCAGAAGATGTAAATGTATTCTCGCCTGCGTGCGACGGCATTATCGATGCCAGTAAATTAAAAGCTTTATCTGAATTTGTGACGCTTTCGCAAAAGTCAGTTCGCATCATTAAATACGCGTTTGTGTTCTCATTATTCTATAACCTCATTGGGCTGGGATTTGCCGTGACAGGAAATCTCGCACCTGTGGTTGCCGCTATTTTAATGCCTTTAAGCTCAATTAGTATTGTGGTGTTTACCACCATTTGTACATATATCATCGGAAGAAATCTGAAAACTAAAATTGAATTAAAATGAAACAGGAAATCAAACAGATAGCACAGTTATTTTTTCAGTTGAAAAAGAAATACGAACTGAGCCAATGTTCAAATTGTCTCGTGATGCAGGATTACTTAATATGTGAATATAAACGCCTGCAACTAAAATTACAATCGCTCGAAAGGCTTTGTGCCAACACTGATTTTGATAAAGAGAGTACACTTGCCGAGGCACATAGAACGGCAGGGGTTTTAGGATTGTATTTAATGGTTTGAGAGCTTATGAAATAATTTTTCTCAACTGACAAAAGTCATCTTTTATGCAAGTTCATCCAAGTAATTTTACACCATAATTCAGGTAGGTATGAGTATTATTTATGTTTTAATCACTGTGAGTGTGATTGTTGCTATCATTTTCTTTATCGCGTTTGTGTATTCTGTAAAGAAAGGGCAGTATGATGATACCTATACGCCATCTGTTAGAATGCTTTTTGAAGATGAATTGGTTAAACCTAAAAAAGAGCAGGAAAAAAGCGATAACAAAGAAATCATTCAAACCAGTAACCAATAAATTATGCAAACAGAACAATTCTACTACGACAATAAAATCGTAAAAAAGTTTGTAAATGCCACCATTTTTTGGGGTATTATCGGGATGAGCGTAGGACTACTGCTCGCCTTTATGTTTTTATTTCCTAACGTAACAGACGGTATTTCGTGGTTAAGCTTTGGTCGTTTGCGACCCTTGCACACCAACGCTGTAATATTTGCCTTTGTGGGCAATGCTATTTTTGCAGGGGTTTATTATTCTACGCAACGACTGCTTAAAGCACGTATGTGGAAAGATTGGTTGAGCAACTTGAATTTTTGGGGTTGGCAAGCCATTATCGTAGGTGCTGCCATCACGCTGCCATTAGGCTACACTACTTCAAAAGAATATGCAGAGCTGGAATGGCCTTTTGATATTGCCATAGCACTTATTTGGGTAGCTTTTGGTGCCAATTTGATAGGTACAATACTCAAGCGAAGACAGCGCCATTTATATGTTGCGATTTGGTTTTATTTAGGAACTTTCGTGACAGTTGCTGTCTTACATATTGTGAATAGTATTGAAATTCCTGTTTCAGCATTAAAAAGTTATTCAGTGTATGCAGGTGTACAGGATGCCTTGGTACAATGGTGGTATGGACATAATGCAGTAGCGTTTTTCTTGACAACACCATTCCTCGGATTGATGTATTATTTTGTACCCAAAGCGGCTAATAGACCGGTGTATTCTTATCGACTGTCCATCGTACACTTTTGGTCGCTTATTTTTATTTATATCTGGGCTGGACCGCACCACTTATTATATTCTTCGTTGCCAGATTGGGCACAGAATTTAGGGGTTGCATTTTCCATAATGCTACTCGCACCTTCTTGGGGTGGAATGATAAACGGACTGTTGACCTTACGTGGTGCGTGGGATAAAGTACGTACAGACCCGGTTCTTAAATTTATGGTCGTGGCGATTACCTGCTACGGTATGGCCACTTTTGAAGGACCTATGCTGTCGCTTAAAAACGTAAACGCCATTGCGCACTTTAGCGATTGGATTATTGCACACGTACACGTTGGTGCATTGGGCTGGAACGGATTTTTGACCTTTGGTATGATTTATTATCTCGTGCCAAAATTGTTCAAAACCAAATTATGGTCAACAAAACTGGCCAACGCCCATTTCTGGGTAGGAACGCTGGGTATTATTATGTATGCGCTGCCTATGTATGTAGCTGGATTTGTACAAGCTTCTATGTGGAAACAGTTCAATCCAGATGGAACGTTGACCTACGGAAATTTCTTGGAAACATTAAACGAAATCATACCTATGTATTGGATGCGTGCCATAGGTGGTAGTTTGTTTATCTTGGGTTCATTCATAATGCTTTATAATGTAATTATGACGGTACGTCAAGGCAGCAAAGTAACAGATGAACTTGCCGAAGCTGCACCGTTACAACGAGTATCTAAAAAACGTACTGCTAAGGAAGGCTACCATACTTGGTTAGAAAGACGACCCGTAAAATTAACAATTTTTGCTACGATAGCCATTTTAATAGGTGGTATCGTTCAGATTGTTCCTTCGTTGATGGTGGATGAGTACGTTCCAGTAATTTCAACCGTAAAACCATATACACCTTTAGAATTAGAAGGACGTGACATTTACATCCGTGAAGGCTGTGTGTCCTGTCATTCGCAGATGGTGCGACCCTTCCGAAGTGAAGTGGAACGCTATGGCGAATATTCAAAATCTGGGGAATATGTATATGACCACCCTTTTCTATGGGGAAGTAAACGAACAGGTCCGGATTTAATGCGGGTGGGTCAAAAATATAGTGATAACTGGCACTTAAATCATTTTTATGACCCACAGAGCACAAGTTCTGGTTCTATAATGCCATCCTACAAATGGCTCATAAATAACGAACTGGATAAATCTCAGACTGAAGATAAAATGAAAGCAATGGTTTCTTTGGGTGTGCCTTACACAATGGAAGAGATAGAACGGGCACAACAATGGATGGACGAACAAGGAACTCAAATCGAAAAGAACTTATATACAGACCCTGATTTTGTAAGTTCCTACGAGGCCAATAAGAAATATGCAGAAGAAAACGGTGAAGAGTTTGTTGAGATGCGCGACCGTGAAGTAGTAGCTCTTATAGCATACCTACAACGTCTGGGTACAGATATCAAGATTAAAACAAAAGAAGAAGTAACCACAAACCAAAACCAATAGTTATGTTGAAATATATAAAAGGCAACTTGGAAAATATTGATGGTGTAGAAATTTACCCAATGATTTCCCTACTCATTTTCTTCATCTTTTTTGTAGTGCTTTTCTGGTGGGTATTTACCGCCAAGAAAGCGCACATCGCAGAAGTGAGCAACATACCGTTAGAAATAGATAATAACGAAAACGAAGAAACCCTATGAAGACAGCAGCAATATTAAGAATACTGGGATTCTCAATCTGTGGATATTTTTTCCTGAATTGGATTGGCACTACGGGCGAAGCATCGATTTTTATAGAGCAACCTTGGCTATGGGCATTTTTAGGGTTTATAATATTGGCCTATACCGCTGCCGAAATATGTGTCGGTGCGCTTGAAAACGTTCTCTATAGAACGTTGACACCTGAGGCACAAGCAAAGTATGATGAGAAAAGAGCTGTAGAAAAGGCAAATCAATTCAAGTGGTTTAAAGACACGTATAAGAAACTCTTAGGTAGCAAGCCTATTGAACAGGAAGGCGAAATAGTATTAGATCATAATTATGATGGCATCCGTGAGTTGGATAATAAACTACCGCCGTGGTGGGTATATGGCTTTTATGCAACCATCATTTTTGCTATTGTTTATATGGCGCGCTACCACATTTTTGATGGAATAAATCAAGATGAGGAATATCAGATAGCCGTTGCCGAGGCAAAGATAGAAATCGAAGAATACAAAAAAACAGCAAAGGATTTAGTTGATTTTAATACCGTGGAATTATTGTCAGATGCAGGCGACCTAAAAGCGGGCGAGACCATATTTACAGGAAACTGTGTTGCCTGTCATAAAGCAAGTGGTGGCGGTGGTATCGGGCCGAATTTAACGGATGACCATTGGATTTTAGGTGGTGGAATTAAAAATGTCTTCAAGACCATTTCTGAAGGTGGACGTGCTGGAAAAGGAATGATTGCTTGGAAATCTGAACTGAAACCTTCCGAAATGGCACAGGTTGCAAGTTATATTTTAAGTCTACACGGTACCAACCCAGCCGATGCTAAAGAACCCGAAGGCGAAATATGGATGGACCCACTTGCACCTATTGAAGAAGTGGACGTAAAAGTAATAGATAGTACAAAAGTACAAGTGATTATAGAAGACCAGCCCGTAACTGGCGATGTAGTTAATGATAGTATAAATTGATTTTGAAACCTTAAAATGTAGAAAGATGATGACCGAAGTAGCACAAAATTTAAAGGTAAGCGACCGTCCCGTTATTAAAAAAATACTTGATGAAAACGGAACGAAAATAATGGCCATAGGTTTAAGGCGTGGTGTGGAACTTTCAGAACACGTTGCACCCTGCAAAGCAAAATTACTTGTAGTACAAGGCGAAATTGATTTTAATACAGAAATGGAAAGTAAACGTTTTGCTCGTTTCGAAAGTTATGATATCCCAATGAATGTTAAACATAGCGTTGTGGCTTGGGATGACGCTATATTCCTATTGTTCTTGAATGAAAAGAAATGAAAGATATAGAAACAAGGAATGATATAGAATTATTGGTCAATAGCTTCTATGATAAAGTAAAAGCAGATAAAACTATAGGCTACATCTTTAATGATGTTGCTGCGGTAGATTGGATTCTACATCTGCCTAAAATGTACAGCTTCTGGGAAACCGTATTGCTGGGCAAGATGAGCTTTAAGGGAAATCCGATGGTAAAACATATCCAATTGAGCAAAAAGACAGAAATGAGTAAAAAACAGTTTGACCATTGGTTAAAATTGTGGAATACAATTATAGATGAGCATTTTGAAGGCATCACAGCCACAGAAGCGAAGCAACGAGGTAAGAATATAGCTGGATTGATGCTTCATAAAATTGAGAGTTACGCAAACTAATGGCAGAACAGGGTAAAGATAATTTTAGAGATACCATAGGTACGCTCAATGAAGAAGGAAAGCGAGCGTGGGTATTTCCAAAAATGCCTGTGGGCAAATGGTACGAGTATCGCAAGTATGTGAGTTACGTGCTTCTCATTTTTCTGTTTGCTGCACCCTTCGTAAAAATTAACGGTCATCAATTTTTGCTCTTTAATGTATTGGAACGTCGGTTCAATATTTTTGGTTTACCGTTCTGGCCACAGGATTTCTACATTTTTGTGATGGTTATGTTGGTTGGCGTGTTATTCGTCATCCTGTTTACCGTCGCCTTTGGGCGTTTATTTTGTGGTTGGGTATGCCCGCAGACCATTTTTATGGAAATGGTGTTCCGCCGGATAGAATACTGGATAGATGGCGACCGTGGCAAACAAATGCGACTGGCTAAAATGCCGTGGAACAGGGAAAAGATTCTCAAACGCTCTTTAAAGTGGCTTGTCTTTTTTGTGATTTCGTTTTTGATTGCCAACGTGTTTTTGGCATACTTAATAGGTAGTGACCGCCTGATACGCTATATCACAGATGGCCCGATGGAACATATGAGCACGCTAATTTCGCTCATCATTTTTACAGGTGTATTCTACTTTGTGTTTGCGTGGTTTAGAGAACAAGTTTGCATCATTGTCTGTCCTTACGGAAGATTGCAAGGCGTGCTGCTGGATAATAAAAGTATTGTGGTTGCTTATGACCATAAACGTGGTGAAAAAGAAAAGGGTCGTGCAAAGTTCAATAAAAAAGAAGACCGTGCAGCCTCGGGTAAAGGTGATTGTATCGATTGTTTTCAATGTGTACACGTTTGTCCTACAGGAATTGATATACGCAACGGAACACAAATGGAATGTGTGAATTGCACCGCCTGTATCGATGCCTGTAACAACATAATGGAAGCCGTGGACCTGCCCAAAGGTTTGATACGCTATGCCAGTGAAGAAAATATAGAAAAGAAGACCAAGTTTGAGTTCACACCACGTCTTAAAGGGTACACCGTGGTTCTTGGAATTCTAACAGCCGTATTAGTAGGAATGCTCTTTCTGCGCAACGATGTGGAAGCAGATATTCTACGATTGCCAGGTCAGTTATATGAACGAAAAGCAGATAATATAATCAGCAATGTGTACACCTATAAACTGGTCAATAAAACCAATAATGACATTGAGGATGTACGTTTTAAACTTTTATCCCACAATGGCAAGATTAAAATAGTGAGCCACGAAACCTTTACCGTGCCAGCAGGCGATTTTGCCGAAGGCACACTTTTTATTGAGGTAAATGCGAGTGCTTTGAGCGGCGATAAGGATAAAGTGGTCATTGGCGTATTTAGCGGTGAAGAACAGATAGAAACGACTCGAACAGCTTTTCTCGGACCAAGAAGTTACTAATAAGGTTGAAGCCTGGGTTGAATGAAACTCGGAATTCAATAGCAAATATAAGATATGAAAAACCAACACAAAAGCGACTGCTGCAACGGCTGTCAAAATGGAAAACCAGGTGGCAACCTAACGTGTCAAGCAAAACTAATGGTCGAGAAAATGAAGAAGATGGATGTACAACAAGTTTTAAAAAATAAAAATTAAAGGTTATGAAAATAAATTGGGGAACGGGGTTGGTCATCGGGATGGCGCTTTTTATAGGCTTTATCTTATTTCTGGTGTACCGTATGACGACGGATAATAACTTGGAACACGATTTGGTTACAGAAGGCTATTACCAAAAAGAAATGGAATTGCAGGACAATATTTATGCACAACAAAACACCGCTGCTATGGAAAAACAGATTACTGGAATTAAAAATGATATGGGTTATTTACTTCAATTTCCTGAAGAATTTGAGCCACAAAAAATAAAAGGAAAAGTGTTCCTATACAGACCGTCTAACAAGCAACTGGATTTTGAACTTCCACTGGAACTCACAGATCCTAATTTGCTCATACCTGACAATCGCTTGCTGGACGGTCGCTGGAACATTACCATAGATTGGGAATACGAAGGGAAGAAATACCGCTTCAAAAAAGAAATAACCTATTAACGATGTTAATCACCGCACTCATATTCGGATTATTAGGCAGTTTCCATTGCGTGGGAATGTGTGGCCCTATTGCCTTTCTGCTTCCGGTAGATAGGAATAATCCAGTAAAGCGAGTGTTACAAATATTTAGCTATCACGTTGGGCGACTACTTACGTATGGAACCATTGGGGTGCTTTTTGGCTTTTTGGGAAGACGGTTGGATTTGTTTGGCTTTCAACAACATATATCCATTGTGATAGGTGTACTGATGATTTTGGCAATCATATTACCTTCAAAAGTATTCAGTAAATACAATGGTTCTCGATTTATGTACAAATGGGTCGGGAAAGTAAAAAGTGCTTTGGGTGCAGAGCTCAAGCGAAAATCAATGGATAGTTTTTTTACCATTGGTTTTTTAAACGGTTTCTTGCCCTGTGGATTGGTCTATATGGCAGTTTTTGGTAGCGTAGCAGCTGGTGGCGCGTGGGAAGGTGGTTTGTATATGGTGTTTTTTGGGTTAGGAACGATTCCCTTGATGACGACTGCAACCTATTTGGGCAATTTTTTAAATACCACTTTCAAACAACGTATTTTAAAAGCCATACCTGTGTTTGTAATTATCGTTGGTGTGCTTTTTATATTACGAGGACTTGGGTTGGGAATACCCTACGTGTCACCTTCAAATATGGTAGCCATTGAAAAAGTATCGAACAACCATTTGTGTCATTAAAACAAAGAATAACCAAAAAACTATAAAATTATGAACTCACTCTTCTTGCCACTTGTGAATTGGGGATTAGGCACAATAATAATTGGCGTATTTGCAGTTGTATGTATTGTACTTGTTGCAGTTATTTATAACCTTACCCGTAGCAATCAAAATATCAAAAACGAAAGTAACGAAGATCCTGAAAATGATACTATCATAAATAGATAACGATGAGAACAACACAGATTTTACTTCAAGATATAGGTCGTTGGACAGACGGCTGGGTGACTTATAGCCTTTATGGCATTGTAGTGATAGCCATTGCGGTATTTTTAATTTATAAAATAAGAAAGGCAAAGGACCGTAAACGCCGCAATGAGCGCATTCGTAAAGAGGATATTGAAAAAAGAAAATAGAAAACCCGCAAGAACAACTATATTCAAGCGGGCTTTCCGAACAATGAACTTTTTGTATTTTAAACAATCATTGAGAATAATTTAGTTTCTGGCTTCTTACGCTGTAGACGTAAATCGAACGGTAAGCATGCATTTCGAACATAAGGTTTGCCTGCTTCAGTGACTTTTAACTTGTTTTCTGAAATTTCAATCAATCCGTCCAATTGCATTTCCGAAAGTTTTGAAAGGATGTTTTCTATTTCTGAAATTTGCATTGATTCAACGTTCCAAGATGTTTCAAAATTACACATCAAATTTAGAATATGCTGGCGTAGGACAAGGTCTTCATCATTTAATATATGACCACGCATTACAGGCAGTTCATTGTTGCGCAAGCACTCATAATATTCTTTTAAAGTTTTTACATTCTGTGCAAAACCATACCAACTGTCGCCAATGGCAGAAACACCCAGGCCAATCATAACATCCGTCTTCGAGGACGTATAGCCCATAAAATTACGGTGGATATTGCCATTTTGTTGGGCGCTATATAAGTCATCGGTTTTAAGCGCAAAATGGTCCATCCCTATTTCTACATAGCCTGCCTGCAACAGCATTTTTTTGCCTATTTCATATTGTAGCCGCTTCTGTTTTGGCGACGGTAAATGTTCTTCACTATAGCCACGCTGGCCGTTTCCTTTTATCCACGGCACGTGTGCATAGCTGTAAAACGCGATGCGGTCTGGCATCAATTCTATGGTTTTATTGACGGTATTTATCACGGCATCTTGTGTTTGAAACGGAAGCCCAAATATAATATCGTGGCCTACCGATGTAAATCCGGTTGCACGTGCATCTACCGTAGCTTGTTTTACATTTTCAAAAGGCTGAATACGATTAATGGCCTTTTGCACAGTCTCGTTATAATCTTGTACCCCATAACAGACTCTTTTAAATCCATTGCGATTGAACATTTTGAGGTGTTCCCGTGTGGTATTATTGGGATGGCCTTCAAAACTAAATTCAACTTTATTTGCCGTATCTGCAATCTCAAAAATCCCAATTAATAGATCTTCCAGATTTTCGGCAGAAAAAAACGTGGGTGTACCACCGCCCAGATGCAATTGCTGTATCAATGGTCTGTGACCGATAATTTCGGCATACATTCTCAGTTCCTTCAGCAATGCTTGGATATACGGTTTTTCAACCAAATGATTCTTTGTAATTCTTTTGGTACATCCACAAAAAGTACACATACTCTCGCAAAAGGGAAGATGTATGTAAATACTTAAACCTTTGCTTGTTTGGTTTTCGGACAAGCGTAAACCCTGTTGAATACTCGTCTGCCATCCATCAACAGAAAAACTATTTCCATCCCAATACGGTACGGTAGGATAGCTTGTATATCGAGGACCTGGAACGTTATATTTAGAGACTAAATAAGCGTCACGTTTCATAGAAAGAGACTTGTTAGGATTACAAGACCGTTAATGATTGTGCTGGCCATTAAAAGTTTAAATATCATTGATGGCTTTTGTACAGTTAATATCGCTGCGTTATGCATTGTACAAATGCTAACACATACAAGAACAAGCGCCATATTTAATAATCCGTGACCAAAATTGAGTATTTGGAAAATTGCGATAGACCCCAGGCACGTAGACAACACGATGCCTAATGCCGAATATCCCATTACATTTTCTATAAAATCTTTTTCTAATCTTGCTAAAGCTGTCATACCTGTTGTTTTAATATTACAGGACAAAATTAGCTTTGATGCACAGGGTATTTTATGACTTTTGTCAGTTTAGGAAAATTATATCTTAATCTAAAAATTTACGACACTATCCAAAGCATCATCAGCATCCTTGTGGATGAAGTTGGCTTGGTATTTTATTGTAGTAGTGACCGATGAATGTCTATAGAGTTTTTGAAGCATTTTAATCGGAATCTTGTCTTCTGAAATATGACCAAAGCTATGTCTGTCTCTTATACACATCTCCGAGCCCACGAGACCGAGGCTGATCTCG
>OJDK01000736.1_pt1 | contig 10979 bp, 13 predicted proteins | sample 1592791 | NCBI WGS metagenome assembly OJDK01 (sample SAMN05416878, study PRJEB24817) | seawater metagenome | isolation source: Sea water | place: Canada:Atlantic | collected 2013-11
ACGGCATACGAGATCAGCCTCGGTCTCGTGGGCTCGGAATGTGTATAAGAGACAGCAATCACACTTTACACCTCGCAGCCCAATGCAGATGCGCAGCAGACTGTGGACGCCTTCAAAGCCGCCAACCCCGATACCGATGTCGAATGGGTCCGCGACGGCACGACCAAACTGATGGCCCGTCTGCGCGCCGAGATCGAGGCAGGCAACCCGCAGCCCGACGTGCTGCTGATCGCCGACACCGTGACGCTGGAGGGCATGGCCCAAGACGGTCTGCTGACCGCCTATCAATCCCCCGAGGCTGCCAATTATGACAGCGCGCTGTATTCTGCCGACGGCTTCTATCACTCGACCAAGCTGATCACGACAGGCATCGTCTATAACACCGGCGTCGAGACGGCTCCGACATCGTGGAACGACCTGAGCGATGCGGCTCTGAAAGGGCAGGTGGCCATGCCATCCCCGCTGTATTCCGGTGCGGCGCTGATCCATCTGGCAACCCTGACCGGCGATGACAGCCTTGGCTGGGGCTATTACGAACAACTGGCGGAAAACGACGCCCGCGCCCAAGGCGGCAACGGCGGCACGTTCAAGGCTGTGGCCTCGGGCGAGAAACCTTATGGCATGGTCGTCGACTTCCTCGCGATCCGCAACAAGGCCGAAGGGTCGCCTGTCGAATTCGTCTTCCCCACCGAAGGCGTATCCTATGTGACCGAGCCTGTGGCGATCATGTCGACCGCCAAGAACGTCGAAGGCGCACAGAAGTTCGTCGATTTCCTGCTCAGCGCGGAAGGTCAGGATGTGGTGCTTGAGATGGGCTATATCCCCGCACGCGACGGCATGGGCGTGCCCGCCGGCTTCCCTGCGCGCGAAGACATCAAACTGATGGATTTCGATCCCGCGACCGCGTTGAAAGACGCCGAAGTCAACAAGGCCAAATTCACAGAGCTGTTTGGCGCCGAGTAATGGGCGTTCTGACAAAAAACGGGGGCAGCCGGTCCGAGGGGTGGCTGCTCTCTACCATTTTGATTGTGGCGATCAGCCTGACCCTTGCGCCGGTGCTGCGCCTGTTTGTCGAAGGGGTGACGGATCAGGGCGCGGTTGGCCTGTCGCTCGCGGGCGAGGTGCTGCACCAGCCATCGACGCTGAGCGCGCTGAAACATTCGCTGGTGACCGCAGGGTTCGGCACCCTGGTCTCGGTGGTTCTGGGGTCTGCCTTTGCGTTTCTGGTGGCGCTGACCGATCTGCGCGCCAAGGCGGCGCTGGTGTTCTGCCTGATGATCCCGATGATGATCCCGCCCCAGATTACCGCGCTGTCCTGGACCCAGATCATGGGGCCGTCGTCTGTGTTGCTCAAGACCTTGGGGCTGGCGCCGCCACTGGGGTCACCGCAGCCGCTTTATTCGGCGCAAGGTATCATTTTGTTGCTGGGCATCCAGCATATGTCGATCATTTTCCTGACCCTGCGTGCAGGTCTGCGCGCCATCCCGCAAGAGGTGGTAGAGGCGGCGCGCATCAGTGGCGCGCGGGGGCTGCGCACGTGGTGGCAGGTGGTCATGCCCCTGACCCTGCCCAGTTTGGCCGCGGGAACGGCGATCACCTTTGTCACCGCCCTTGGCAACTTTGGCATTCCCGCGATGCTGGGTATTCCGGCGGGCTATGCGACCCTGCCGACACTGGTTTACCAAAAGCTGGCGGGCATGGGCACCAGCGTGCTGGCCGAGGTATCGATCCTCGCCATGCTGATCGGTGCGGTGGCTGTAACGGGCATCCTGACGCAACGGTTCTTCCAATCGCGCCAACGGGTCTATCTGGTGGGGGCCACGTCGCGCCCCTTGGCGATCCCGCTCGGGGCGGCGCGTCTGCCGGTCGAGGTGTTGCTATGGGCCGTGGTCTGCACGATCCTTGTGCTGCCCATGTTCGGCCTGCTGGCGACGTCGCTGGTGCCTGCCTATGGCGTGCCATTGCGGCTTGATACTGTAACCCTTCAGGCGTGGACCGAGGTGCTGCTGCGCCAGCCGGTCACGACGCGGGCCTTTGCGAATTCCTTTGGTCTGGCGATCGGCGCGGCGGTTGTGCTCATCCTGCTCTGCCTGCCGCTGGCGTGGTTGATGGAGCGGAACCCGACGCGGCTGTCGCGGCTGTTCGACAGCCTGCTGGATCTGCCCTATGCCCTGCCCGGAGTGGTGCTGTCGATCGCGATGATCCTGCTGCTGATCAAGCTGCCGTTCACTGATGCGACGCTGTACGGCACGATCTGGATCATCTTCCTGGCCTATCTAGCGCGGTTCTTTGCGGTGATGTTCCGCCCCGTGCAAGCGAGCCTCAAGCAGTTGGACCCTGCCATGGGCGAAGCCGCGCAATCGGTGGGGGCATCGCTGTTCCAGCGGCTGCGCGATGTGATCGTGCCGCTCTCGGCACCGGCGGCGGCGGCAGGGGCGATCCTTGTGTTTCTCACCGCGTTTAACGAGCTCACGGTTTCCGCGCTGCTCTGGTCCTCGGGAACCGAGACGTTGGGCGTGGTCATTTTCAATCTGGACGACAGCGGCGAGACCGCAATGGCCAGCGCGCTGGCGATGACCATCGTGCTGGTGGTTATGGCGCTGATGGTGCTGGTGCAGCTGATGTCCCGACGTTTCCCCAAAGGAGTAGTCCCATGGCAGACATAAGCCTGTCCGCGCTTGGCAAATCATTCGCCGGCGCCCCCGCGCTGCATGACATCACCACCACGTTCAAGGATGGCGAATTCGTCGCCCTGCTGGGGCCGTCGGGCTGCGGCAAGACCACGCTGCTGCGCCTGCTTGCGGGGTTTGAGATGCCGACGACGGGGCAGATTTCCATCGGCCCGCGCGAGGTCGCGCATGTGGCTGGCAACCGCATGGTCCCGCCCGAGGATCGCAACATCGGTTTCGTATTCCAGTCCTACGCGCTTTGGCCCCATATGAACGTGCGGCGCAATGTGTCCTATCCTCTGGAGATCCGGCGTTTTTCCAAGGCCGAGATCGCCGCGCAGACCGATCAGGCGTTACAGGCGACGGGGCTGACGGACTATGCCGACCGGATGCCCTCCGAACTGTCGGGCGGGCAGCGTCAGCGGGTCGCTTTGGCGCGCTGTCTGGTGTCCCACCCCGATGCGGTGCTGCTGGACGAACCGCTGGCCAACCTTGATGTGGCGCTGCGGGCATCAATGCAAGCGGTGTTCACCGATTTCCACAAGCGTACCGGCGCGACGATGGTCTATGTCACCCACGATCAATCAGAGGCGATGGCCATGGCCGACCGGATCGCCGTGATGGACAAAGGCCGCATCCAGCAGTTCGACACGCCCCAAACGCTGTATGAACGCCCCAGGAACCGCTTTGTCGCCGAATTCGTCGGGCGCGGCACGGTGGTGCCCATGCGCGGGGTCGAAAAGAGCGATAGCGCCCTGCACGGCCATGTCCTGGGGACGCGGATCGCGGTGCAAAGCGGGGATGACCTGCCAAGCCATGTCTGCCTGCGCCCCGAAAACCTGACCATCAGCGAAACCGGCGACCTGCGCGCCAAAGTGGCGCGGGTGACCTATCTGGGCGGCAAATACCTTCTGGAAACCGTCGCGGACTGCGGCACGCGCCTGCTTGCTGAAACACGGGCACGGTTTGATGTCGGTATGCAGCTTGGCCTGACGATCTCCACCCCATGGGCATTCTCCGAGGATTAAATGCAAAGCGTAAGAGTACTTTCCGGCATCGGGGACAAGGGCCCCGCATGCATGCAATTGAACACGGGCAATCGGCGCTGGCTGCTGGACTGCGGCTTTGGCCCCGAGGCCCACGCCCATTTTGATCCGCGCTGGCTGAAGGGCGCGGATGCGGTCTTTATCACCCACGACCATATCGACCACATCGGCGGGGCGATCTATGCGGTAGAGGCGGGGCTCCCGATCTATGCCACCGCGCAAACCGCCAAGGCGCTGCCCCCAGCCGCCAAGGTCAACCTGCTGCCCGAACAGGGGGTATCTGTGATCGATGGCGTGCAGCTGACCACGGGGCGCAACGGGCACGCCATGGGCGGTGTCTGGATGCATTTCGCCTTGGGCGAAGGGCTGTTCTACTCGGGCGACTGGTCCGAGGAATCCGACTGGTTCCCGCTGGACCTTCCGCCACCCGCGGCGACGGCGATCCTGGACTGTTCCTACCAGCTTGACGATGTGCCCCAGACCGAAAGGTTTGCAGCACTTGACGCCTTGCTGGACAGGCTTGAGGGGCAGGTGCTTTTGCCAGTGCCGCCATCGGGCAGGGCGGGCGAAATGGCCTTGCACCTGATCCGGCGCTATGGTCACGCCAGCGTCATGCTGGACCCTGAATGTCAGGCGGTGCTGGCGACGGGTCTGCGCAGCGGCACGCTTGGCGTGGATGCGGCCAAGATCGCCCCGCTGCTGGCGCGCGGCCCGCTGGACGAGGCGCGGTTTCTGGTCTGCGACACCCCCAATGCCGATGGCGGTGCCGCCTGGGGCTATGTGCGCGCCTGGCATGAAAGCGGCCGTTTGGGGCGCGACGCGCATGTGGTCTTTACCGGCCATATGACCGCCCATGCCCGCGGGATCTGCAGCGTGCCGGGGGGATATTTCCAACGCTGGAACGTACATCCGCCGCTGCGTGATCAGGTGCGTATGCTGGAACGGCTTGGCGCGAAACGCTTTGCGCCAGCATTCTGCACCCAGCCCGAGGATTACCTGATCGAGGATCTGGGCGTCGAGGTTTTCATGCATGATCCGGTGCGCCTGTGAGGGGGGCCGCGCTTCCGCCCTCGGACTTTTGCCTGATCCGCCACGGGGAGACGACCGCCAATGCGCAAAGCATCATCGCAGGGGTGACCGATGTAGCGCTGACCGCCCGTGGCCGCGATCAGGCGTGCGCGCTGGCCCGTCGTCGCTGGCCGCAGCCGGTCACGCTTTTCGCCAGCCCCGCCGCACGGGCGCGAGACACCTGCAAGCTTGCCTTTCCGCAGCGCGGTTTTACCGTGATTTCCGCGTTGCGCGAACGCGACTGGGGGGCGTTCGAGGGGCAGCCGCTGTCGCAGCAACCCATACGCGAAGACACCCCCGAAGGCGGCGAAAGCTGGCCCGCCATGCTTGATCGTGTCGCAGGCGCGATCCACGCGGCCTGTGCCGCCACACCCCCCGGCCACCTTCCGGTGCTGGTCTGCCATTCCGGTATCATCCGCGCCGCGCGCGTGCTGTGGACACCCCATGACGCGGGCACACGCCCGCCAAACGCCATCCCGATCCTGTTTCAGCGATCGGGCACATTTTTTGAGGAGAAAGAGCTATGACATCCACCCCCCTGACACCTTGCGTGGTATTTGACGTCGACGGCACTCTGGCCGAGTTCGACGCGGCAAAGCTGGGTCATCTGGTGCATGGCGTCGAGAAACAATGGGATGCGTTCCACATGGCGATGGCCGACGCCCCGCTGATTGCCCCCATCGCCAAACTGATGCGCCGCCTGAAGCAAAGCGGCGAGACGATCGTCATCTGCTCGGGCCGCCCTGACGGTTGGGCGGAACACACGATCGCCTGGCTGCACAAACACGATCTGCCCTTCGACGGCGTCTACCTGCGTGCCAAGGATCAGGACGCCGCGAGCGATCCGGAGGTCAAACGCCAAGCGCTGGCGCAAATGCAAGCGGACGGGCTGGCCCCCTGGCTGGTCATCGATGATCGCAGTTCGGTCGTTGACGCATGGCGGGCCGAGGGGCTCGCCTGCCTGCAATGCGCGCCGGGAAATTTTTGACGCGGACGGGTGCAGCATCACGACCCTGATCGCGGATTTTGACACCGCCCCACAGGGGCATGCGACCAAGACGACGGCTTGTCCCGCAAGGGGTGGACCTAAACTGTCAGGGGGATAGTGGCGGAGAGACAGGGATTCGAACCCTGGGAACCCGTGAAGGCTCAACGGTTTTCGAGACCGCCCCGTTCGACCACTCCGGCACCTCTCCGCATCGGTGTGGTGCGTCCGTTTAGGATGGATTTTACGGGGTGGCAAGGGGGGCTAGGCCAGTTTTCGCGGACACGGGGAATTTCATTGCTGACAGATGGATTTCGCCTAAGCTCTTGGGGTGGATCAACTTGAAAGGAATGCCCTGATGCGCCGACTGTCCCGTTTGCCGTTAACTTTATGTTTTGGATTGGCGGTCATGGTATCGCTGATTGCACCGATGGCGCGGGCCGCCGACAGGGAAAGGGTCGATGCATTTCTGGAAGTCACAGGGTTTGATGTCGCCCTTGAAAGCATCCGCCTCTCTGCTGATTCCGCGCCGCAAATGCTGGGGATTGATGCGGATGCCTTCGGCTCTGAATGGTCGCGTCTGGTGCGCGAGGTATTCGAGACGGATTTGATGCTGGACATGGGCGCCGGTATTCTGGCGCAGGCGCTCAGCGATGATGCGCTGGAACATGCGTCGGATTTCTATGCCAGCGATCTGGGCCAACGCCTGGTGGCCGCCGAAAACGCGTCGCATATGGAGGAAGACGATGCCGCGAAGGCAGAGGCGGGCGATGCGATCCTGAGCGGGCTGCGCGGGATCGATTCTCCGCGCGTGGATCTGTTGGCGCGCCTGAACGGGGCAAGCGATGTCGAGGAGAGCTCGATCAAGGCGCTGCAAGAGGTGCAGATCCGGTTCCTGATGGCAGCGGCCGGCGCGGGTGTGATCGAATTACAGATGGAAGAGCCCGACCTGCGCGAAGCGATGCGCGCGCAAGAGCCCGAGATGCGCGCCTCTATCAAAGAGAATGCGCTGGCGGGTGCGGCCTATACCTATCAGGCGTTCTCGGATGAAGAAGTGCTGGTCTATGCCAAGGCGCTGGAAGATCCGCAGATGCAGGAGGTCTACGCACTGATGAACGCCGTGCAGTTCGAGATCATGGCGAACCGGTTTGAAGAGGTCGCACAGCGGCTTGGCACCATGCAACCCAGTCAGGACCTGTAACCATGCGCGCCTTTGTTCTTGCTGCTGGCCTGTGGATGCTGGCCCTGCCGCTTTGGGCCGACGCGCGGTCAACCGTGCTGGTGGATGTCCTGCGTCTTGGCGAGCTGGCCGAGATTTTGCAGCGCGAAGGATTAGAGAACGCGGAAACGCTTGATCGCGATATGCTCGGCGGGCAGGGCGGCGCGGGGTGGGCGCTGCAGGTGCGTGCCATCTACAACCCCGAACGGATCGTCGAAACCCTGCGCGGGGCATTGGATGCGGGGTTGCAAGGGCAGACCCGCGAGGATGTCATTGCCTTTTTCGCGCAAGACACGGGCGCAAGGATCATCACGCTCGAGAACGAGGCCCGCGCCGCCATCACCGACCCCGAGGTTGAAGACGCCGCCCGTGCAGGGTTCCATGACCTGGAGGGCAGCGACGACCCACGTCTGGGGCAGATCACAACATTGATCGACAGTGGCGACATGATCGACCGCAATGTCACCGCCGCGATGAATTCTAACTTTCAATTCATGCGCGGGATGGCAGATGGCAACGCGCTGCAGATGACAGAGGCCGAGATGCTGGCCGACGTGGCGCAGCAGCAAGAAGAGATCGCGCAAGACACGCGCGGCTGGCTTTATGGCTATCTGCTGCTGGCGTATTCTCCGCTGGAGGATGCAGAGCTCGACCGCTATATCGCCTTTGCGCAAAGCGATGCGGGGCGCAGCCTGAACACAGCGCTGTTCGAGGGCTTTGGCACGGCGTACGAAGACGTGTCCTATGCCCTTGGTCGCGCAGTTGCGTTGAACATGGTGGCCGAGGAATTATAGCCAGCCGCACCGCCTTTGCGATAAGTCCCGCGAGGCCCGTGCTGGCCCTTGACATCAGGGGGGCGGTGCATCATACGGCAAGCCTCAACCTAAGGGTGCCCGTTTCGGGTGCCTTTGTTATTTCATGAACATCCCGAAACGGGATGCGCTGTCCGAGGTGGGCCAAGGCCCGACAAACTCCCGAACGGGGACCACAGGATGCGGAAACAGTAAAGGAAGACGCATGTTTGCGGTCATCAAGACAGGCGGCAAGCAGTACAAAGTTCAATCCGGCGATATGCTGCGGGTAGAACGTTTGGCTGCTGACGCGGGCGAAACAGTCCAATTCAACGAAGTTCTCATGCTGGGCGGCGATTCCCCCAAGCTGGGTGCTCCTTTGGTCGCAGGGGCCGGCGTTCAAGCCGAGGTCGTCGATCAGATCAAGGGCGAGAAAGTCATTCACTTCGTCAAGCGCCGCCGGAAGCACTCTTCCAAGCGTACCAAAGGCCACCGTCAAAAGCTGACACTGGTCAAGATCGGCGAGATCCTGTCGTCCGGCGCGGATAAATCCGACGTCAAAGCGGCCATCGGCACCGGTTCCGTCAGCGCTGCTGCCGTGACAGCCATGGAAGAGCGTTATGCGCTGAACAAAACCGATCAGGCCGAAATGGCCAAGCGCGTGAAGAACAACCAGGCCGAAGAGAAATCGGCCAAGCCTGCCAAGGCGAAGAAGGCCAAAGCTGCACCCGCAGCCGAAGGTGCCGACGATCTGAGCAAGATCTCCGGTGTTGGCCCCGTCATCGTTGGCAAGCTGAACGGTGAAGGCATCACAACCTTCGCTCAGATCGCTGCTTGGACAGACGCTGACGTCGAAGCTATCGAAGAGAAACTGTCGTTCAAAGGTCGCGTCGGTCGTGAAGACTGGATCGCACAGGCCAAAGAACTCGCAAAAGGCTAAGGAGAGACACCAATGGCACATAAAAAAGCAGGCGGCTCATCCCGTAACGGCCGCGACTCAGCAGGTCGTCGTCTTGGCGTGAAAAAATATGGCGGCGAAGCTGTCATTCCCGGCAACATTCTGGTGCGTCAGCGCGGTACAAAGTACTGGCCCGCTGAAGGCGTTGGCATGGGCAAGGATCACACGATCTTCGCAACCGTTGACGGCAAGGTCCAGTTCCACAAGGGGCTGAAGAACCGTACGTTTATCTCGGTCCTGCCAGCGGCAGAAGCCGCAGAATAAGCCGCACCCGAGAGGTTTGAAAATTTAGGGATCGGCGGAAACGCCGGTCCCTTTTCCATTTTATCGCCCAGTGTTCACCCAGGAAGGGAGGGGCCGTTATGTCACGATCAAACCGCCCCGAGCTAAACGATGGCACCATCCGTCTGCGCGCGCCCGAACACCGTGACATCGACGCCCGGTTCAAGCTTGGAAACACGCCCGAGATCCACCACATGTTCGGGGCAGAGTTGAACGCCGTGCCGGTGATGACCAAGGCGCTGGCCGAACGTTGGTATGAAACGCAGCTGGTTGAACCGCTGGCCTGGGTCATCGAACATCGCGGCAAGATGATCGGTGCGCTGCGCCTGCATAGTCTGCGTCCGTGGGACGCCAGCGCCGATGTCGCGATCGGCATTCTGGCCCCCAAGAAACTGGGCAAGGGGTTGGGTACACGCGCGCTGCATCTGCTTGCGGCCCACGCCTTTGGCCCGCTGGCGCTGCACCGCCTCTCTGCCCGCGTGCTCGACATCAACGAACGCGCTGCGGCCTGTTTCACCAAAGTCGGCTTTGCCCCAGAAGGCCGCGCCCGGCAGTCGTCTTTTCTGGGGGGCGAATGGCACGACAACCTGTTGTTCGGGCTGATCAAACCTGATTACGTTCCGCCCGTCTATGACGCCAAGCCGCGGCAAAAGCGCAAGAAGAAGAGCCAGTCATGAGCGTCGCACTGACATCCTTTATCGTCTTTGCGGCAAGCCAGATCGGCACACCCGGACCGGCGAATATGGCGTTGATGGCCACTGGCGCGCGCTTCGGCTTTCGCGCGGCAGTGCCTTTTGTCGCGGGCGTGGCCCTTGGCAAACAGCTGGTGATCTGGCCAGTGGGTTTCGGGTTGATGCAACTGGCCGACCGCGCGCCGGGGGTTTTCGTCGCGCTGAAATTCGCCTCTGCCGCCTATATCATCTGGCTGGCGTGGAAGGTTGCGAACCTGCGGTTGGGGCAGGGCGCACGAACCGAGGCCGCACCGGGCTTTCTGGCCGGGCTGATCGTCCACCCGCTGAACCCCAAGGCCTGGGCGATGATCGTGGGCAGCTTCACGGCCTTCATCGCGCCTGGCACGCCTGCGCTGGCGGCGACGGCCACGGTGGCCGCCGTACTGCTGGGATGCCAGATCGTGCTGCACCCCTTGTGGACGCTGGCCGGTGCGGGGATCGCAAAGACGGTCGCAGGCACCGTTTGGGAGAAATATTTGATGTGGACCTTGGCCGCTTTGACGGTGGCCTCTGTCTTGTTCGTGCTGTTCGGAGGAGGGACATAACGATGGAAGATTTAACAGTGTCGCAACAGCAAGTGATTGAAACAGAACGGTTTGACCTGCGCCCTGTGCGCATGTCGGATCGTGGGATGATCGAACATTATGCCAGCGATCCACGGGTTGCGATGCGCACCGCATCCATTCCGCACCCGCTACCGCCCGGCGTGATCGAAAGCTTCATCACCCGCGCCACCAGCACCCCCCGGACGGAAGATGTCTGGGTCATGGACGGGCTGAAAACCGGCGGCTCCGAGGTGATGGGCGTGATTTCTCTGATCCGGATGGACCGCGATCAATCCGAAGTCGGCTATTGGGTCGCCCCTGCGTTCTGGAACACGCATCTGGCGTCCGAGGCCGTACAGGCGCTGGTGCAGGCCAATCCGCTGCGCAACAAAAATATGTTCGCCTCGGTGTTTCGCGACAACCCTGCCTCTGCCAAAGTGTTGACAAATGCGGGCTTCCGCTATCTTGGCAATGCGGAAACCTATTGTCTGGCGCGCGAGACCTGCGTACCAACCTGGACGTATAGCCATAAACTATGACCACACGTGCCCCGAAAGGCCCTTTTGATGAAGTTTCTTGACCTGTGCAAAGTCTATATCCGCTCTGGCGCAGGCGGGGGCGGTTGCGTGTCTTTCCGGCGCGAAAAATACATTGAATCTGTCTCTTATACACATCTGACGCTGCC
>OJDK01000753.1_pt1 | contig 10710 bp, 10 predicted proteins | sample 1592791 | NCBI WGS metagenome assembly OJDK01 (sample SAMN05416878, study PRJEB24817) | seawater metagenome | isolation source: Sea water | place: Canada:Atlantic | collected 2013-11
ACGAGATCAGCCTCGGTCTCGTGGGCTCGGAGATGTGTATAAGAGACAGGTGCATTGGCGGGCGCGCTGTCCGGCATCCTTGTATATATGGCGGATGATGCGCAATTGCGCGATCTGACGTTCTGGGGGCTCGGCTCGCTTGCCGGTGCCACATGGACCAAGGTCGCCATCGCGGGGCCGCTGATCCTTCTGGCGACGGGTGTGGCTATGCGCTTGGGCGGCGGGCTGAACGCACTCGCTTTCGGGGAGGCAACCGCCGCGCATATGGGGGTGCCGGTGCAGCGGGTAAAGCATACCGCCATCCTCACGGTCGCCGCCGCCACCGGTGCCGCGGTCGCTATGTCCGGCGGGATCGGTTTTGTCGGGATCGTCGTGCCCCATCTGTTGCGTCTTGCCACGGGGCCGGATCACGAACCCCTGCTGGTGAACGCTGCACTGCTGGGAGCCACGCTGTTGCTGACCGCCGACATCATCAGCCGCGTGATTATTGCGCCGGCGGAACTGCCCATCGGGTTGATCACCGCCATTCTGGGCGCACCGGTGTTTTTCTGGATCCTACTGCGGCGCCGTGGGTTGGTGGACCTGTGATGCTGCGCGCCTGCGATATTGTAGCCCGTATCGGCAAGAAGGAGATTCTGCACGGGGTCAGCTTCACCGCCCCTGCCGGCGCGCTTACGGCGATTGTCGGGCCCAACGGGTCGGGCAAATCAACGTTGCTCAAGGCGATCACGGCCGAGGTCGACTTCACCGGCCGCATTCTGCTGAATGGCGAAAACGTCGCCGATCTGCACCCGTGGGAACTTGCCGCCATGCGCGCGGTGCTGCCGCAGTCAGCCACGCTTGCGTTCCCCTTTACCGTGGCCGAGGTCGTGCGCATGGGGCTACGACGCGGCATATCGGGACACCGCGACGATATCCCCGCCCGCGCCCTGCATGCCGTCGGGCTAGAGGGCTACGCAGACAAGCTTTATCAAGAGCTTTCCGGCGGAGAGCAGCAACGCACGCAGCTGGCGCGCGTGCTCTGTCAGGTTTGGCATCCGGTGCAGAACGGCTTACCCCGTTGGTTGCTGCTGGACGAACCTGTTGCCAGTCTGGATATCGGCCATCAGCTTATGGTGATGCGGCTTCTCAAAGATTTCGCCAATCGCGGCGGCGGCGTGGTCGCGGTCATGCATGATCTGAACCTGTCGGCCATGTTCGCTGATCACATGGCGATGATCAAAGACGGCCAGATCCTGAAGCACGGCGCGCCCGCCGACGTGATGCAAAACGCCATCCTGTCCCAAGCCTATGGCTGCACCCTGACCGTCAATACGCCCGCCGCAGCCGGTCAAAGCTATATCCTGCCACACGTCGCGCAGGAGCGTATGCGGTAGGGGCGGGACCACGCCAGCGCGCTGACATATATATCGGTTGACGTATGAGCTTCGACAGAATGACGTAAATGTGACACTACACCTAGACACCAGCGTCTGACGGTCTATGTCAACCGACACACCGCACCAATCACCCAGGACAAACCATGCCGACACAGCCCACCGATAAGATGGCGACAGAGCTTTTGCATGTGCAAGAGGAGCTGGCGGCAAAGAATGTTGACGCGGATGCGCCGAAGAAACAGGCGCAGCGGGCGTCGCATCGCTTGAACTTCCTTGAAGCGATGATGGAGACGGTGCCCGTCGGGGTCGTCATGGCCGATGCCGAAGGCAAGATTATCTACGGCAACAGCCACGTCGAAAAGATGGTGCGCCATCCTGTGTTGCATTCGGACGACGTGAACGCCTATGGCGAATGGGTATCGTACCACGCTGATGGGTCCCGTGTACAAAGCCACGAGTACCCTTTGGCGCGGGTGATCCAGAACCGCGAGGACCATGTCGAGATCGACGTGGATTATCAGCGCGGCGACGGCACCCGTTTTTGGATGCGAATCATCGGCGAGCCAGTGCTCGACGGGGAGGGGGAGCGGATCGGGGCGACCGTCGCCCTGATTGATATCGACGAAGAGCGCCGCTTGCGCGAGGCGCAGAACATCCTGATTGCCGAGTTGAACCACCGTGTGAAGAACGCATTTAGCGTGGTGAAATCCATCGTCAGCCAGTCGCTGCGCAAGATGAGCATTCAACGCGGTATCCGTGAAACGATTGACCAACGGCTTAACGCCTATGCGACGGCCCACTCCAAACTGGTGGGCACCACTTGGGACCGTGCTGCGATTGGTGCCGTGGCTGCCGATGTGCTCGACCCTATAGGCGGCGGTCGGATCACGTTGACGGGGCCGGAGGTAGAGGTGCCATCGCGCCAGGCGCTGTCCTTGTCGATGGCATTTTACGAACTGGCAACAAACGCGATGAAATACGGCGCCCTGTCGGTTCCTGACGGTGTTGTGAACTTATCTTGGGAACAAGGAAGTACCGCCGAGGGTTCCCCCCTTGAACTCCACTGGGTGGAAAAGGGCGGCCCTGCCGCCGAGAAACCCAGCGAGACAGGTTTTGGTAGCTTCATCACAGGGCGTGCCCTCGAGGCGGAAACGGGCGGGAAAATCGATACGGTTTTCGGGCCAAATGGATATGAATGGCATTTGAAGATGCCGCAACAGACGGAAGAGCAGGCAGTAGAATGACAAATCAACCTCAGAATATTTTCATCGTCGAAGATGAGGTCGTGGTCGCATTCGAGATGTCCGACCTGCTGGAAGACATCGGCTTTAACGTCGTCGGCCCCAGTATCCATCTGGAAGACGCCAAGGAAAAAGCGCGCGACGGCGATATTGATATCGCCTTTCTTGACGTGAACCTTGGACGCAACAAGACATCGAAACCCGTGGCGGATATCCTGCGCGAACGGGGTATCCCTTTTGTGTTCATCACCGCATATGACGCCGACCAGATCAGCTTTCTCGGGCCGGATGACCGTGTGGTGAAAAAACCCGTGAGCAGCCAGAAGCTGATCGAGACGCTGCGCCGCGTCTACCCAAGCCTAGAGACCGAGTAAGCGCAGACAGGAAACCCCGCAGGCAAAAACCCGCGCGCCGCGACACTGCGGCGCAGGGCAGGGATGCTTTGACCCCGTGACATCGGCCGTATGTGAACATATAGTGAACATATGGCTAAGCAATCTGTAGAGCAAAAACTGGCAATCCTGAGCGACGCGGCGAAATATGACGCGTCCTGCGCCTCTTCGGGGTCGACGAAACGCGACTCGCGCGATGGCAAGGGCGTCGGGTCGAACGAGGGGTCGGGCATCTGTCATGCCTATGCGCCGGACGGGCGCTGTATTTCGCTTCTGAAAATCCTGATGACGAATTTCTGCATCTATGATTGCAGCTATTGCATCAACCGTGCCTCGTCCAACGTCACTAGGGCGCGGTTCAGTGTCGATGAAGTGGTGAAGCTGACCATCGAATTCTATCGCCGCAATTATATCGAAGGGCTGTTCCTATCCTCGGGCGTCATCAAGTCGCCCGATGCGACGATGTCGGACATGGTACAGATCGCGCGCAAGCTACGCCACGAAGAGAATTTTCGCGGCTATATTCACCTGAAAACCATCCCCGACGCCGCGCCAGAGTTGATTGCCGAAGCAGGGCTGCTGGCAGACCGGCTGTCGATCAACGTCGAGCTGCCCACCGATGCCGCCGTTCAGCAATATGCGCCCGAAAAGAAGCCCGATCAGATCCGCAAAGCGATGGCCGATTTCCGGCTGCGTAAAGAGGTGTCGAAAGACACATCCCACACCGGCAAGCGCCCGCCGCGGTTTGCGCCTGCGGGGCAGTCGACGCAGATGATCATCGGGGCGGACGGGTCGAATGATGCGGCCATTCTGGGCCAGTCGACGCGGCTCTATTCCAGCTACAAGCTGAAACGCGTGTATTATTCTGCCTTCTCGCCGATCCCTGACAGCTCGGCCAAACTGCCGCTGATCCGGCCACCGTTGCAACGCGAACATAGGCTCTATCAGGCGGACTGGCTGCTGCGGTTCTATGACTTCCAGCTGAACGAGATTACATCCGTCACCGCGGACGGGAACCTTGATCTTGAGGTCGACCCGAAACTCGCATGGGCGCTGGTGCACCGCGAGGTGTTCCCGCTGAATGTGAACCGCGCCACCCGCGAGATGCTGTTGCGGGTGCCGGGGTTCGGGGTGAAGACGGTGAACCGCATCCTGTCCACCCGCCGCCACCGCACCCTGCGCTACGAGGATTTGATCCGCATGGGTGCATCTATGAAAAAGGCCCGCAGCTTTGTCACCGCGGGGGGCTGGTCCCCCGGCGGGCTGACCGACAGCATCGACCTGCGCGCGCAGTTTGCGCCGCCGCCCGAACAGTTGACCCTGTTCTGATGCACCGCGCGGTCATGCCCAAGATCGGCACGGCACAGGCGTGGCGCGATGCGGCGCGGCAGTTTCTGGCCGCCGGCGTCCCGCCCGAGGCGATCCTGTGGGGCGATACCAGCACGGCATCCGATCTTTTTGGCGACACCGCCCCGATGCAGACGGACGGGCAGGTGACCGTGCCGCGTAGCTTCGTCAGCATGGCGCGCAGTGTCGTCTGGCACAGTGACCCCGAACGGTTTGCGCGGCTTTATGCGTTTCTCTGGCGGTTGAAGGATGCGCCGCAGTTGATGACGGATCGCGGTGATGCTGATCTGTCGCGTCTGCGGCGGATGGAGAAGAATGTGCATCGCTGCCAGCACAAGATGAAAGCCTTCGTCCGTTTCCGAGAGATTGGCGCGCCCGATGCCCCTCGCCGGTCCTTTGCCGCGTGGTTCGAGCCGACGTATCACACGGTAGAACCCACCGCCGATTTCTTTCTGCGTCGGTTCAGCGATATGGATTGGCGCATTCTTACGCCGGATGTCTGCGCGATTTTCGAGGGGGGCAAACTGACCTTCTGCGAGGGGCAGGAAAAGCCCGCCCTACCTGAAGACGCGAGCGAACAGCTGTGGATCACTTATTTCCAGAACATCTTTAACCCCGCGCGGCTGATGGTCAAAGCCATGCAGTCCGAGATGCCCAAGAAATACTGGAAGAACATGCCCGAGGCGGCGCATATCCCCCAAATGATCGCCGACGCCCCCGCCCGTGCCCGCGCGATGGCCGAGGCAGCACCGTCCTTTCCGCCGCAGCGATTGGCGCAGGTACAGGCGCAGCTCGCCGCGCATCAATCCGCGTGGGAGGGTCCGAAAGACGCGTTGGCCAAGGATATCGCCGCCTGCACCCGCTGCCCCCTGCATTGCAATGCGACACAGGCCGTACCGGGCGAGGGCCCCATGGATGCCGAGCTGATGATTGTTGGCGAACAGCCCGGCGATCAGGAGGATTTAAGCGGGCGGCCCTTTGTCGGGCCCGCGGGGCAGCTCTTTGATCAGATCGCAGGGCGGGCGGGGCTGCAGCGGGACAAGGCGTTTGTGACCAATGCGGTGAAACACTTCAAATTCACCCCGCGCGGTAAACGCCGTCTGCATCAACGGCCCAATGCGTCAGAGATTCAACATTGCCGCTGGTGGCTGGATGCCGAGATCGCACAGGTCAAACCCAAGCTGATTTTGGGCATGGGGGCGACGGCCGCCGAAGGGCTGACCGGACGGCGCGATGCCATCACCGCCCGCCGTGGCACGGTCGAACAAACGCCGTCAGGCACGCCGGTTCTGCTGACGCTGCACCCCTCGTATCTTTTGCGCCTCCCCGATCCTCAGGCCAAAGCCGACGCAACTGCCCAATTTCAAGACGATTTGACCGCCGCCGTACGAATGTTGGCCTGAAAAGGCGAAATCTCTTAGGGGGCAGTTGCAATATGGCTATGGGATGCCATATACCATCCACATGGATGGAGAATCGAGATGAGCAACGTCAGGGAGCTACGGGAAAAGCAACCCGAGAACGAAAAGATCACGATCAACCTCGGCTTTGTCGATCTCGGGCGGATCGACCTGTTGGTGCAGGAGGGGTTCTATTCCAACCGCAGCGATTTTATCCGCACGGCGATCCGCAAGCAGTTGGATCACCAGTCGGAAACGGTGACACGGTCTATCGACCGTCACACAATGGAAATGGGTCTGCGCGATTACTCCGTCGCGGATCTCGAGGCGGTGCAGGCAGCAAATGAAGTGCTGCACATCAAGGTTGTCGGACTGGCCCGTATCGCGCGCGATGTGACGCCAGAGCTGGCCCTTGCGACCATCGGCTCCATCAACGTGCTGGGGGCGCTTCAAGCCAGCACCGAAGTCAAGAAAGCACTCGGCGACCGGATCAGTTAGCTCCGGCATCATCCTAAAAAGGAATGCGACATGACAGATGAATTTAACGCGGCCCTGCGCCGTGCCGGAAAACTTGTGCGCGCGGGTAACCCCAAAGCGGCGACCGAAGCCATCCAGAACGCGCTTGGCGCCGGTGGGCTGGGGAGCATGGCGAAAGGTAGCAAAAGCCCCTTTAGAAAAGCCAAGATCGGCCGCGGCCTGCGCGAGACGCTTTCGGGGCTGGCGCAATCAACCCTGAACGGCGGTGATAGCATCGAGCCGGACCTGCCCGAGGGTGCCACATTCGGCAGCGGCAGCTTTTCCTGCAGCGCAGGCAGCCGCGACTATCGGCTTTATATGCCCAACCTCAAAGGCTCTGCGCCGACAGGTTTGGTGATGATGCTGCACGGGTGCAAACAATCCCCTGTGGATTTTGCCAAGGGCACGGGCATGAACCAACTGGCAGAGGCGCATGGGTTGATCGTGGTCTATCCGGCGCAATCCCGCATGGCGAATATGCAGAACTGCTGGAAATGGTTTGACCCCGCCGATCAGATGCGCGGCGCTGGTGAACCGGCGATCCTTGCGGGGCTGATGCAACAACTTCAGCGCGACCATGCCATTCCCAAAGGGCGCAGCTTTGTTGCGGGGCTGTCGGCCGGCGCGGCGATGGCTGTGGTGCTGGGACAAACCTATCGGGATGTCTTTGACGCGGTGGGTGCCCATTCCGGTTTGCCCTACCGCGCCGCCCATGACGTGCCATCGGCTTTTGCGGCCATGGGGCAGGGGGCAACAGGCTTTGACACAGGGGAATGTATCCCGACGATCATCTTTCAGGGCGATGCGGATAGCACTGTGAGTGCCGCAAATGCGGATGCGATCGCCAAACAGGCCCCAAAAGGCCCCGAGGTTCTGGACGACGGCAGCACGGGCGGGCGCCGTTTCTCCCGCCGCAGCGTGATGGCACCGAAAGGCCATGTCGTGATGGAACAATGGACCGTCTCGGGCCTCGGTCACGCGTGGTCGGGCGGCAACAGCGCGGGGTCATACACGGACCCCACAGGACCGGATGCCAGCCGCGAAATGCTGCGGTTCTTCCTCGATTTGCCTATTAAAGGCGCATGATATGACACACTCTCTTACCTTTGACGCCATCAGCGAAGCCGCGCCGGGCCCGAAATGGGCAGCCCGATGGGCCCGTTCATGGCCCGCCTACGAGGCATGGTTCACCGCACGCGGCGGCGATAACGGCCCTGACCGCGCAGCCTGCGAGGCGGCGCTAAAGCAATATATGCCCGAGTTAGTGCCTGTTCACGCCAAGCTCGCAGCGCTCGCGGGCGGGTCGGACCGTGCAGCACGCTTCCTGTCCACGTGGTGCCCGCCAAGCTATCTGGGCGGCTGCTCCCTCGCCGTGGCCACGTCGGACGACGACATCCGGCTGGTGCGCAACTACGATCTGTCGCCTGACCTGAACGAAGGCCTACAGCTGCACAGCGCCTGGACCGGCCGGCGCGTGATGGGTATGGTCGAATTCCTTTGGGGTCTGTCCGATGGCATCAATGATGCGGGGCTCAGCATCGCGCTGGCTTATGGCGGGCGGCAGGAAACAGGGCGCGGGTTCGGTATCACCACAATCCTGCGCTACGTTCTGGAAACCTGCGAAACCGTGCCCCAAGCGCTGCGCGTGCTGCAACGCGTGCCGTCGCATATGCCCTATAATGTGGTGGTCGCCGATGCCTCGGGTGCGGGTGCCAGCGTCGAGATGTACGCCGGTGGCGGGGCAAAGGTACATCCGCGGCTGGTCGCCACAAACCACCAGACCGACGGCAGCACGCCCGACAGAGGCAGCTTTACCCGCACGTTTGAACGGTCAAAACACCTTGTGAGTGTCTTATCCAAAGGGGTCACGCCGTCAGCGCTGGCAGGTCAGTTCACCCAAGCGCCGCTCAAGCAAGACCGCTACGCCGAAGGGTTTGGCACGCTTTTCACCGCCGAATATGAACCCAAACGCCGGAAGATGACGCTGCATTGGGACGATGAGGTCTGGCCTCAATCAATTGACGCGTTCGAGGAAGGCACGCGACAGGTCACCTATGGCAGCACCCCGTCATCGGTGGCCGCAGGGGGTGCCATCGATTGGGTGCAAATCGGTCTGGACTACGCAGCGGGCCGCGGGGTTGATTGGCGTAGGTTTGTTCCCGCCGGGGGCGATGTGGCGTAGGGCGTCGAAGCGGAAGGCCTTGCTATATTACGCGGAACAGACCCTACAACACGCCAACGGCAGCCGCTCCTTCGTCGAAATCGAACTGCCGAGCACAGGCGCTATTCCGGTTTCAGTCCAAGCCCCAAGCGGTTCGCGTGCCATGCAGCTTCCGCCCGTGAGGAGATGCCGAGCTTGCGATAGACGATCTTGATATATCCCGCGACGGTCGTTTCCGCGATGTTCAATGCGGAGGCGACCTCGGCGTTGCGCAGACCTTTGGAGATGAGCGTGAGCACTTCGGTCTCCCTCTCCGTCAGGCGCCCGTCCAGGCTGGCGACTGGCCCAGTGAGGCGGAAGTGTTCCATGATGCGGCGGGCGACAGAGGGTGATATCGCCGGTAACCCCATAGAAAGCTGTGTCAGCTGGCGAGAGAGCACCGCCGCCTCTGTCTCTTTCAGCAGATACCCGTCCGCCCCGGCCGAGAGCGAGGAAACAATGCTCGCGTCGTCGCCCATTACCGTGGTTATGACTTTGATTGCAGAGGGGCTGGCCTTGTTCAGGCCGCGCAGGATTTCGAGACCCGACCCATCAGGCAGGCCCAGATCAATCAGGGCGAGATCTATCTGGCCATCCAGTTTTGACAGCGCCGTCCGTACCGAGTTGGCCGTGCATATTGTGGCCGCCGGATATGCTGATTGTACGATCTCGACCAGCCAACGCAGGGTTTCGACGATATCTTCGACAATCAGGATACGCTTCATTCTGCTGCGGCCTCTTTCTGAGTGCTGAAAAGAGGTAGAAACGCGGTCAAGGTGGTGCCCTTGGCACCGGTGCTGTAGCTGAAGGCACCTTGCAACTGGGTGAAGCGGTTTCTCAGATTTCTGAAACCATTGCCAAGCGACGCAACGCTGCTGTCAAAGCCCGAGCCGTTATCGCTTAGCGTAAGCTGCAACCCATCGCTTTCCAGGGCAATCCGGACCTTCGCCTCTGTCGCGCCCGAGTGGCGTAGGATATTGCTGGTCCCCTCTCGCAGGAAGGCGCGCAGCGCATGCGCCAACCGATGGGATATACGGCCTTTGGTGATCTCGTCGGCCTGCCACGTGACGGTGATATGGGCGGCCTCGAAATGGGTGATGATTTCGGCACGCAGATCGGCGAGCAGATCACGCAGATCCCAATCTGTCTGATCCGGGTTTGAAATCAACTCTCGTAGATCGGCGAGGGTCTGGCGGATAAGAAGGTCTTTGCGTTCCCGAGGGCCGGTGTGCAGGGCGCTGAGCAGCAGCACACCTATATTGTCATGCATGTCGCGATTGATGCGCAGCCGCTCTGCGCTGACGGCCTGAAGATAGGTCTCGTGCTGGGACAGGCTGGCATCAAGCAACGACAGGATCGCATCGGCACGCGCCAGATCGCGCGACGAGAAAAGACGCGATCCCTGCCCGGCCAGCTCAAGCGACAGTGCGGGCAGATTGCCGATAGATGCGAGCGTCAGGATACGGCCATCGTCTTGCAGTGCGGTGATCGTGGTAGACGCCGGTTGATCCTTGATGCGCAACGGATTGAAAATATCGGACCAGAACTTACGCAGCAGCCTCTGCTTGTCTTCGGGGTCTCTCGCATGGGCGATCTGGGTCACTCTGCGATACAGCTCTTCCGCCGGGATCTCGCGCTTGCGCTTGAGCAGCACCCAGACTTTGTCGCGCAAGGGCAGGTAAACCGTGCAGATCGCCGCGAGGGCGATGCCAAAGGCAGGGGCGCGCCCCAGCGAAAGCCCGTAGATGAGCGCGGCATCAAGCCCCAGAAGCAAAGCCACCCCAAGGCCATAAAACAAGATGCCGTAGGACCAATTCGCCAGATCGAACAGCCGGTAGCGCGTCACCGCCAAGGCAATACCAGCATAGATGATCAGGAAAAACAAAAACGCAGTGCTTTGTTCGATCACCGGGGCCAACCCCATGAGCGTCGGCAGGATGGACGTCAGCACAAAGCCACCCGCACCGACCGCAACCGAAACGCCAAGCCAGCCCAGCATCGCCCGCGCGGCCGGGTCGCGGCGATTGGCGGCGACCTGTGCGGCAATGACCAGCAACAGGGCCACCATGATGATCGCGATGAAATCCGGGGCATTGTTCAGGTTGTCCGGCCAGCCGGGGCCAAGCACCAAGAGGATACAGGCACCGATCAGAAGTGTCGGCAGCCAGAGCACAGGTTTCGGACTGTCTCTTATACACATCTCCGAGCCCACGAGACCGAGGCTGATCTCGTATG
>OJDK01000760.1_pt1 | contig 10650 bp, 9 predicted proteins | sample 1592791 | NCBI WGS metagenome assembly OJDK01 (sample SAMN05416878, study PRJEB24817) | seawater metagenome | isolation source: Sea water | place: Canada:Atlantic | collected 2013-11
CAGCCTCGGTCTCGTGGGCTCGGAGATGTGTATAAGAGACAGTTGTGGAACACTTGCTCGACTTCGGTGATGGCATAGCCGTCTTCAACATCCACAGTGACATGCTGTTCGCGGATCTGTAGCGGTGGCAGGTTGCTGTCGACGGGGGCCATCAGCCCGGCGGCGATGCCGTGCTGAGTGGCGGTCAGGGCGCTGAGTGTCAGCGCCACCGTGGCGAGAAGACGTTGGAATCGATTCCTGAAACCCATGAGGATTCTCCTTGTTATCGGTCATGGGCTACGTTGTACGCGCTGGCGTCTCTTTTGTTAAACAGTGTTCATTAACAAGACATGTCGCAAGGTGTTCAATAGAACGCGAATGTGGGTATTACCCGTTATGGATCAGTTGTTTACGTGTGGCATCGACTAATGCAGCGAAATCCGGGCGGGCAATGACGGCCAGCACCAGAGTGTAGACACCGTTGAGCAATGCCAGCAGCACATCCGCCTGCATCAGGCTGAGGGCGATCACCCCCATGGAAACCGCATCCAGAATGCCCAGCAGCATGAACATGCTGGCCTGCACTTTGGCAACCGCCTGATCGTCGGAAGGGTCGGCGGGGGTAACGGCCTGGGCCTGGCGGCCGGCGATGGCTGACGGGGATAGCAGCACATTACGCAGCGGTCGTGCTACCACCAGCATCAAACCCATGGCCCCCATGGCCCCCATGCGCAGGGTCTCCTGCGGCAGCAGATCAACGGAGGCGGTGTAGTTACCAAACCAGACCAGTCCGGCGATGGCGATCCCGATCAGCATGGGGGCGGAGAGCACCAGAAACCAGAACATATTAAGCCGCTGTACGGCGGAAGTGGACGCGGACATAAGTGATTCCTGTAATCGGTTACTGGTGCTTGAGCGGTTGAATAGAACGGTGTGGTTTAGTCCCTGAAATTATTGAACTGCAGCGGCGTTTCGATTTTTGATTCCCGCAGCAATGTCATTACTGCCTGCAGGTCATCGCGCTTCTTGCCGTTCACCCGTACCTGATCACCCTGGATCGATGCCTGCACCTTGATCTTGCTTTCCTTTATTTGCTTCACAATCTGCTTGGCAACGGGTTGATCGATGCCCTGGCGGAAGGTCAGGGTCAGCGAGAAGGTTTTGCCGCTGTGTTCAGGCTCTTCCGGTTTGTCGGCGCCGGCGGCGCTGATGTTTTGTTTCAGGCAGGCTTTGCCGAACAGTTCTTCCAGCTGGCGAACCTGAAAATCGGATTCGGTTTTCAGGGTAACGGCCAGGCCGTTCTGCTCGATGCTGGCCTCGACGCCGCGGAAATCGAACCGGGTGGAAAGCTCGCGGTTGGCGTTATCCACCGCGTGGCGAAGGGCAACTTCATCAATCTCGGAAACAATATCGAAAGACGGCATAAGGGGTCCTGTCGGCAGTAATGAGCGTGTCTTGATGGGCAATTATACAGAGGCAGACCGGTGACAGGGCAAGTCGGGGTGGTTGTTGTCAATGCGGGTGCGGTGGGCTATCCGATATACTGCGGTGCTCTGTTACGCTGCGGCCCGGTCCGCAGGACGAAAGATAGCAACCATTTGAGGGTAGGGTATGCAGAACCAGTCCACAGGCGGGCCATCCCGTGTGCCATTGGGGCAGCGAATCGGCCAGGCTCTGCTGCGGCTCACCGGCTGGACAGCCGGCCCCTTCCCGGATATCGACCGTGCAGTGATTGCCGGCGGCCCGCATACCTCCAACTGGGATGGTGTGCTGGCGTTGGTGAGCCGCTCCGCGCTGCAGAAAGACGTCAACGTGATGATCAAAAGCAGCCTGTTCAAGGGGCCGTTGGGGGCGCTGTTGCACGCGTTGGGGGCCATGCCGATTGAACGGGGCAAGGCCGGCGGTATGGTTGAGCAAACTGTGGCGGCGTTTGCAGAGCGTGAGAAACTGCTGATTGCGGTGACCCCGGAAGGCACCCGCAGTAATGCGGACAAATGGAAGCTGGGTTTCTATCATATTGCCCGCCAGGCCAATGTGCCGATTATTCTGGCGTTGGCGGATTACAAGGCAAAAACCTTTTCGTTTCCCGTGGTGATTTATCCCGGCGATGACATGGAAGCGGATCTTCAGCAGATTTACACGCACTTTGCCGGCGTGACACCGCGCCACGTGGATAAAGTGTCTGCACCGGTTTATGCGGCAAGAGCGGCGAATGAGCGCGACGGGAAATAACCGCATGATCGCGGGTCAGATAGAGGCCTGGTGAGCAGAGACGGGGCCGTTCAGGCTGGACGGCAAGAGAAGCGGCAGGCCACGTACTGGTGGCCTGCCGGGAGAGTCTAGAACGCCAGCACCATATCGGTGGTAAAGGCCCAGCCGTTACCGCCCAGCTGGAACGGCACACTGCTGTAACCCACTGGTGAATCCTTCAGGTAGAGGCCCTGCACGTTGAAGCGGAACTCCTTGCGTTTGAACGGGAACCAGTTGAAGCCCACGCTCAGGTCGTGGGGCGTGCCGTACTCACCCTGGATCTCGGAATAGGCCACATAGGGTTGCAGGGTTTTCGGGATGGCCATCATCGACGCCTGTACCTGGTACCCCTTGTCGTCCAGCTCGTCCACCGGCAGTGGCCCGTTGGCATCGAACTTGTCCACCCAGCGATGGTAGAACTCGGCCTCCAGGAACCAGCCCCGGTATTTCAGGCCCGCATTGGCGGCGGCCATCTGGTAGGTGGCCTGGTCGATGGCGGTGCCGTTGTTGAACGGATCCGCCTGGAAAATCAGAGTGCCGTCGGACAGCCGAATCTGGGAATTTTCGAACGAGTTTGTACCGGGCTGCGCCTGGGCATCTTCTCGGCTGTGGGTGAAGTGAATGCCGAAACGGGTGGCCAGCTGTTCGTGGAACTCGTAGTCCCCCAGGCCTTCGCCCGGGCCATATTCCCCGGTGGTGGGCATCCACCACAGGGCACCCGATGCGGTGTTGAGTCCGTCATCCAGCTGACTGCCGCTGACCCCCAGTTGGCTCAGGTTGTTACCAAGCATGGCGCGGTACATCAGCCCTTCGGCAATTTCGCCTTCCGCCCAGATACCGGTGGTGTATGAGCCGCGGAAGAATTCATCCGCAATGGTGCGATGATCGTTCTTCAGCCAGTTCGGGAAGGTGTAGTTGGTGGAGCGCGTGGACGGCAAGGCACCGATACCGGCATAGAGTTTGAACGCCGGGTTGAAGTGGTACCCCAGGTTACCGGCCACGACCACCTGTGCCGGGTCGCCCTGGCTGGTGTTGGACGTCCACGTGTAGAAGAGGTAATGCAGCTTGGGATCAAAGATCCAGCCCCTGAAGCTGATGTTTACCTTCTGAAACTGGAAGTCATTACGCGGATCGACACTCGAGGTGCGCCCGAAATCATCGGTATAGCTGCGCTCGAAATCCTTTTGATTCAGATAGCGGGTGTAGCTGAAAACCCCGAAGTTGACTTCACCCATGTCCGAGTTGAACAGGTTAAAGCCTTTGCCCGGCCGGTAGCCCAAACTGCTGCCAGGATTATCGGCAGGGCGCTGGGGGGCCGGTGTGCTTTCCCCGTACAGTTCGGTTTCCAGCTGCTGGATGCGCTGATCGAACTCCTGGTTCTGTTGCTCCAGGTTCTGGCGCAGGGAGCGCAGTTCCTGAAGCTGTTTTTCCACCGCCGGGTCGGTGGTTTCAGCTTGTACCGGATTGGCAAGCAAGGCCGCGCAGAGCGCTGCCGAAGAAGAGGTGATTTTTCGCATTCCCGAGTCCTTTATTATCCGCTTTTGCTGGTGTCATCTGCAGGGCAAACGTTGGGTGCGTTGTAATCCAGGTCCATCAGACGGAAGTAGTTGGCGCCCAGTGCGATGTTATGGAATGCCTCGTCGTCCAGGGCTTTCAGGGCACGGCTGGTGACTTCCAGCTCCTTGCCATATTGGTCATCTGCCTTGTAGCCAGCCGCCACAAAGTCGGTGCCTGGCAGGATGCGGGTGGAGTATTCGTTAAAGAAGGGAATGTAGATATCACCCCACTGGTGATACTCGTTGTAAAGCACGTCCCAGGAGATATCCAGCATCAGGTTGGGGTACTTGTCGAGCAGCCCCTTGAGGATGGTGACATGCTGCACCGGGTTCATCTTGCCCAATTCCTTGGAGAGCCCCATGTGCGCCCACACGATCTTGTTATCCGGGTAGGTGGCGAGGATATGTTTCATCAAGGGCAAGTGTTCGGTGGGGTTGGCGTCGTTACCGAGGTCGGAGTGGAAGGTAACGGGAATGCCGCGTTCCTGCAGCACCGCCATGAATGGCGCCCATTGATCGATGCTCTGCATGGTGGCCGGTTCGTGATTGTTTTTCAGTAGCGCCTGTTTCACCACATTCAGCTCGCCGCTCCAGCTGAACATGCCCGGATACTCCCGGTCATACAGTTCGATCAGCTCCACCACGTTTTCCGGATGCGCCAGGTCCATGAAGGTCATGGACAGGGTGATGTGCAAATTGTCGTTGGGGTAGGCCACCGTTTCCATGCCATTGACGAAATCGTTCTTGATGCTCGGCTCGGCAGTAACGCCGGGGCAGTCCAGGTAGTAGTTACAGCCGGAATCCAGCTCCAGTATCTGGCCGATGCCGAAATAATTCACAACGCGAACACCCTGGTCTTCCAGCATGGTGTGCAGCTTTTCCGGTGGAATGGCGGCGCCACCGAAGGGGCGGGGGTGAAAGTGGGCATCCACCAGCGGGGTGTAGGGTTCTTTTTCCCGGTCGTAGCAGGCTTGTTGTTCGCTGGGCTGTTGCAGGGATTCCAGCGTCCGCTCATTGGCTGTGCGGGTCTGGGTCGCGGTGGTGGCGCAAGCGGTGATCAGCACGGCCACAGGAAGGGCGACAAGAGATTGACGGAAACGCGGTGACGCAACGGCTGCTGAAAGCTTGCCGAGAATATCCCTATTCATGATGAACTCCCCTGATTTTTTTATCGGTACCGGATTCACTGGATCGGTCTTGTTCGATACTAGGAGAAAATGTACAGGCCTACCACCTGCGCTGCCACGTAATGCGAGTGGGTGTGACAGAGCCAACAGTCCCTGTTCCAGCCTGACGCTGGTGCGCTCATCGACAGTCACCAGGTAGACGCTCGGTGCGAATCTGTGGATGGCCCATTTTCTGTAAGAAAAACAATAAGTAAGAGCTTGTTTACTTTGTGGAGGTAAATGACTTCGGTTGGTTTTTTATGTCAGGTTTCGCGCACTTTTCTCATGGTGGGTGCGGTGGGCCCGTGGAACACTCGTGCCCCTGAATAAGGTATTCACACGGAGATTAGCCATGGGTGCGGTTCTGGATAACAGCAATTTGAATGAAGCACAGGGGTGGGCGGCCAGTGCCGTCGCCCGTCAACGTAACTACTTTGAATCCGGGGCGACCCGCAGTTATGCATTTCGGCTGCGTCAGCTGAAAAAGCTGAAAGAGGCCATTGTGCAGTATCAGGGCCAGATTCAGGACGCCCTGCATGCGGATATCGGCCGCCCGCCCTTCGAGGCCTACATCGAGATCAGCACGGCCATTGAAGATCTCAAACACCTGAAAAACTGGATGAAACACGCAACACGCAACACGCGCGTGCCGCTGTAGGAGCCCCCTTCCAGGGGGCGAACCGTGCGCAGCACGGCATCGACCGAAGGGCGATCAGGCATTTCAGCGTGCGACAGGTTTCAGAAAATATTTCGCAGCGGAAATGTTTCCCTCGCCAAGACTCGGGTTCGCGCCGCGAGCGGCGCTCCTACAGTGGCCTTGTCGTTTTCTCGCCATTCGCCACTGATTTATTTCAACAATTTCTGCTTCAGATACTCCCGGGTGCTTTGCACCATGGCGTAGAAGGCGGGAATCATTGGCGTGCCGATCAGAAGCGCGGCGAGCATGCCCCACATCACCGTATGCCCCAGTGAAAGCTGGCTGAACATGCCGGCGCCGCTGGCAAAGGCCAGTGGCAGAATGCCGAGCACGAAGGACAGGGCGGTCATGCACACGGCGCGGAAGCGCAGGCGGCCGGCTTCGGCGGCGGCTTCCAGAATGGACAGCCCCTCCTGCTCGCGCCGTTCACGGGCGAACTCCACAATCAGGATGGCGTTTTTAGCGGCCAGGCCGATCAATAACACCAGCCCCACCTGGGCAAACAGATCCAGCGCGCCCAGCTGCGGGATGCCGATCTGTCCCACCATCAACAGCCCGCCGATGGCCCCGGCCACCGCGATGGGTACCACCAGGATAATCGCCGCCGGCACCGACCAGCTTTCGTATTGCGCCACCAGGAACAGGTAGATGAACACCATGGCCAGGGCGAAGGCGATACCAATCTGGTTGCCGGCCTTGCGCTCCTGATAGCTCTGTCCGGTCCATTCCACCTGATAGCCCTCCGGTAATACCTCGGCGGCCACGCGTTCCAGTTCGGCCATGGCATCGCCGCTGGAGACGCCCTCGCCGGGCTGGGCGCGGAGAATGGCGGAGCGGTACAGATTGAAGCGGTTGGTGATGTCTGCACCCAGCACCGGTTCGGTGGTGAGCAGGGTGGACAGCGGCACCATGTTGCCGTTGCTGCTGCGGGCATAAAGCCGTTCGATATCCTTGAGGTCGGAGCGGTAGGCCGGGTCGGCCTGCATCATCACCCGGAAGGTGCGCCCGAACAGGGAGAAGTCATTGATGTAGCTGGAGCCCAGCTGGCTCTGCAAGGCAGAGAAAATGTTGGTCAGCGGTACCTGCAAGGTCTTGGCCTTGTTGCGGTCAATATCGATGCGGTACATGGGCACGTTGGCCCGGAAGCTGGTGGAGGCGCTGCCAATCAATGGCGACTGGTTGGCTGCCGCTGTCAGGATCTGCATGGCCCCGGCCAGGTCCGCATGGCTGCGGCCCAGGGTGTCTTCCAGCACCAGTTCCAGGCCGCCCACGGCGCCCATGCCCGGTACGGAGGGCGGCGGGAAGGACTGGATCTGGGCTTCGGGAATGGTCTGGTAAGCCTGCTGGGTCACCCGCGCCGAGACGGCCAGGGAGATGTCCTTGAAATCCGGTCTTTCATCCCAGTGCTTGAGTACCACGAAGCCGGTACCGCCGTTGCTCTGTACCCCGCCGGTGAGCATGGAGAAGCCGGCAATCATGGTGGCCGATTCCACCGCCGGATCATTGTCGAGCATGCGCTGCACCTGCTCGATAACGGCTTCGGTGCGGTTGATGGACGCCGCATCCGGCAGCTGCACATTCACCAGCAGCAAGCCCTTGTCTTCCATGGGCACAAAACCGGTGGGCACGGCGCGGGCGCCAAAGAACAGGCCCACCATGATCAGCGCATACAGCACCAGAGTCAGGCCGCGTCGGCCCAGCAGGCCACCGACCACCCGGGAATAGCCCAGGGTGATTTTGGCAAAGCCCTTGTTGAAAGCGCGATACCAGGCGGGCTCACGGTCTTTGCGGCGCAGCACCAGGCTGGCCACGGCCGGACTTAGGCTTAATGCGCAGATGGAGGAAATCACCACGGCCACGCAGATGGTCACCGCGAACTGGTTGTACATGATGCCGGTGATGCCGGGCATCAACGCCACCGGTACAAACACGGCCAGCAGCACCAGGGTGGTGGCGATGATCGGTCCGGTGACCTCTTCCATGGTGCGGGTGACCGCGTCACGGGTGGAAATGTTCGGGTCTTCAAGCAGGTGCCGGTCGGTGTTTTCCACCACCAGGATCGCATCATCCACCACGATGCCGATGGCCAGGATCAGGCCAAACAGGGTAATGGTGTTGATGGACATGCCCGCCACCAGCATGATCGCCAGGGTTCCGATCAGGGATACGGGAATGACCACCGTGGGGACCAGGGTCGGGCGCCAGTCGCCGAGGAAAATAAAGGTGATCAGGATGACCAGGCCCACTGCCATGAGCAGCGAGGTGGTGACCTGCTGAATCGCCACTTCTACATAGCGGGTGGTGTCGTAGCCGATGGCGTATTCGAGCCCGTCGGGGAAGGTTTTGCTCTGTTCTTCCAGGGCCTGCTTGAGGGCATCGCCGGTGGCCAATGCATTGGCCCCCGGTGCCAGATAGGCGGCCATCACCGTGGTGGGGTGGTTCTGGTAGTTGGCGGCAATGCTGTAGGAAAGCTGGCCCAATTCGATGCGCGCCACATCCCCCAGCCGCACCATGGCGCCGTTCTCGTCGGCACGCAGGATGATGTTCTCGAATTCCTTCACATCTTTCAGTCGCCCTTCCAGCTGCAGGGCATACTCGGTGCTGAGCTTGCCGTCGAAAGGCGGTGCGCCGATCTTGCCCGCGGGGACCTGCACATTCTGTTCGCGCAGGGCATTGGAAATATCGTCCGGGGTAATGCCCAGTGCGGTCATTTGTGGCGGGTCCATCCACAGGCGCATGGAATAGTCTGCAGAACTGAACACGCTCACATCGGACACGCCTTCTACCCGCTTGAGCGGGTTCTGCACATTGAGCAGGCTGTAGTTGGCGATGAACAGTTCATCCAGCGAGCCATCCGGGGAATACAGGTTGATGGTGAAGAGAATGTCCGGGGAGCGCTTGTCGATGGTCAGGCCCTGGGCGCGGACTTCTGCCGGTAGCGAGGGCTCGGCCAGCTTGACCCGGTTTTGCACCCGCACCAGAGCCATGTCCGGATCTTCACCGACCTCGAAGGTCACCGCGAGACTGTAGCTGCCATTATTGGATGAGCTGGACGACATGTATTCCATGCCTTCCACCCCGTTGACCACATCCTCGATCACCTGCCCCACGGATTCTTCCATGATCGCGGCGGACGCACCGGGCCAGCTGGCGCTCACGGAAATTTGTGGTGGCGCCACTTCCGGGTATTCGGAAATGGGCAGTAGTTTCATGGCCAGCAGGCCGGTGAAGGTAATCACCAGGCCCACCACCATGGCCAGCTTGGGTCGCTGGATAAAGACGCCACTGATCACGGGGCAGTACCCCCGTTGTTGTCCGTCGCCGCTGGCGCGTTCGTTTTGTCGGTGTCTTCGTTCTGATCTTTTTGGGGCTGGCTACCGGTATGGGGATCGGTGGCTGGCTTGTAGTCGGAGACCTGGACTTCGCTGCCGGGCCGCACTTTCTGGATGCCGCGGAGGATGACTTTTTCCCCGGCCACCAGACCTTCGGTGACCAGCACATTTTCGCCGAAGCGGTCGCCGGTCATCAGGTTGTTGCGCAGCACCAGATTGTTGGTGTTGACGGTAAAAACATAGGTGCCTTGTTGATCCACCTGCAGGGCCGCCTGGGGAATCATCAGGCCGCTCAGACTTTGCTTCAGCCGCACATGGGCCTGCACAAACATGCCAGGGCGAAGCAGGTCACGGGGGTTGGGCATGGCCGCACGGACTTCCACGGTGCCAGTGTTGCTGTCCACCCGGTTGGAGACGTAAACGATGTTGCCGGTGTAGGGATACTCGCTGCCGTTGGGCAGTTCCAGGCCCACTTCAATCTCTGAAGGCTTGGGCTGGTTGTCGCTCATGGCCGCTTCGGTGAGCAGTCGCTCGGGGATCTGGAAAACCGCCTGCATGTCGTTGCCACCCACCAGGGTGGTCAGGGTACCGAAACCGGGGCTGACCACATCGCCCACCGAGGCGATGGAGCGCCCTACGCGACCGGCCTGGGGGGCCTCGATGTGGGTATAGGACAGATCCACCTGGGCACTTTCCCGTGCGGCGCGGGCAGATTGCTCGGCGGCTTCGGCTTCCTGCTGGCGGGCCTTGAGGGTGTCGTATTCGGAATCGGAGATATAGCCCTTGTCCACCAGCTTGTTGGCGCGGGAAAAGTTGCTTTTGGCTTCCGCCAGAGTGGCCTTGGCGCGCTCATGTTCGGCCTTGGCCCGCGACAGGGCCGCCTTATAGGGCGCCGGGTCGATATCGAACAGGGGCGCACCGGCTTCCACCGTGTCGCCCTCGCGGAAATGCACGGCAGTGAGCTTGCCGGATACTTGAGCGGTGATGTTCACGTCACTGCGCGAATCAATCCGGGCGGTGAAAGTGCGTTCGGGCTGGTAGAGCTGCTCGCTGGCGGTGACCACAAACACTTCCGGTGGCGGTGCTTCGGTGGCGGGCGGCTCTTCACAGGCAGCTAAAGCGAGAAACAGGACGGGCAAACCAAAACGAGTCAAACGCATGGGGGTGAAATCTCCGTGTCAGGCCGCTGCGCGTGGCAACCGGTTCCCTTTGTTGTTGTGTGCATTGTCACCTTACCACCATATGGTGGTAAGAGAATGACGTTGTGAATAGGATATTGAGAAGGCGTCAGCGGGGCGGCCGACGTCGTTATCAACAGCTGAGCATTGGCTATTTGAACTATTGTTCTGGCTATGGCGTTTGATAAAAGCTATCGGCGCATTTGCCAAAGCCAACTGGCCGGGGGCGAGGGTTAAGGGATATAACTGAATCAACAGCTAACACACACTCAAACAGGGAGAGAGTCATGGCTGATGCAAGTCAATGCCCGATGCATGCGGCGGGTGGTGGAACCACCAACAAGGACTGGTGGCCCAACCAGTTGCGTCTGGATCTACTCAACCAGCATTCCTCACTGTCGAACCCCATGAATGTGGATTTCGATTATGCCAAGGCATTCAATCTGTCTCTTATACACATCTGACGCTGCCGACGACTCCTTACGTGTAGAT
>OJDK01000763.1_pt1 | contig 10600 bp, 7 predicted proteins | sample 1592791 | NCBI WGS metagenome assembly OJDK01 (sample SAMN05416878, study PRJEB24817) | seawater metagenome | isolation source: Sea water | place: Canada:Atlantic | collected 2013-11
GTCGTCGGCAGCGTCAGATGTGTATAAGAGACAGACATTGGCAGAGGCCGCAAGACTGCCAAGCGCGGTCGTGTCGCCCTGCGGCACCAGCGCCAGAAACCGCCCGATCTGCGACAGCGCCAGCCCATCCAACTGCACCGGCGCTTGCCCCTTGCAAAAGGCGGCGAGGCCTTCGGTCAGCTGTGCCGCGCTGGTGGCGTCGGCCAGAAAGAACGGCGCCTTGACCGTCCCGTGTAGCCCGTATTTGCGTGGTCTTTGGGTCAGCTTGGCAATATCAAGACCCGCGATATCGGGATGTGCCACAGCTTCGCCTGCCTGCACATCCCAGCCCAACCAGGCCGCGCCCCGCCGGGCGAAATCCCCCGGCGGCGGCGTATAGTAAATGGCGTAGCGTTTGAACATCTTGGGCCCCCTTATCGGTCAGCCTAGACCCCTAGCAGCGCCATGTAACAGCTTAAAGATAGCGGTTAACCAGATTTTCCAGCGCTTCCTGACGGCCCGAGGCGGGCTGCGGGTTCAGCGCATCGGCTTTGACCTGCGCGTTGATCGTCTCCAGATCGCTGCTCAGCAGGCCTTGGCCGCGTTCAGAGCCCCAACCGGCATAGCGCGCGTCACGCGCCGCTTCGAGCTTGCCATCCTCCAGCATCGCGGCGGCGGCTTTCAGGCCCTTGGCACAGACATCCATCGCACCGACATGGGCAAGGATCAGATCCTCGGCGTCCAGCGACTGGCGGCGCAGTTTGGCGTCAAAGTTGGTGCCGCCGGTGGTGAAACCGCCCGCTTTCAGCACTTCGTAATAGGCCAGCGCGACTTCGGGGACGGAATTGGGGAATTGGTCGGTGTCCCAGCCTGACTGGTAGTCGTTGCGGTTCATGTCGATCGACCCGAAAATCCCAAGCGCCGAGGCCATCGCCAATTCGTGTTCGAACGAATGCCCGGCAAGAATGGCGTGACCCTGTTCGATGTTCACCTTCACCTCGTTCTCAAGCCCGTAGTCCTTGAGGAAACCATAGACGGTGGCAACGTCATAATCATACTGGTGTTTGGTCGGTTCCTGCGGTTTAGGCTCGATCAGGATGGCACCCTTGAAGCCGATCTTGCGGGCGTATTCGACGGACATCTGCAAGAAACGCCCCGCCTGTTCGCGTTCGCGTTTCAGGTCGGTGTTCAGCAGCGTTTCATAGCCTTCGCGCCCGCCCCACAGCACATAATTCTCGCCGCCCAGCTTATGGGTGACGTCGATACATTCCTTCACCGTCGCGGCGGCATAGGCAAAGATATCGGGGTCGGGGTTTGTGGCGGCACCCGACATATAGCGGCGGTTGGAAAACAGGTTGGCCGTGCCCCAAAGCAGCTTGGTGCCCGTCTGCTCCATCTTTTCGCCAAAGTAATCGGTGATCTCGTGCAGCCGCGCGGTGCTTTCGGCAAAGGTATCGCCCTCGGGGCGCACATCGGCGTCGTGGAAGCAGAAATACGGCTGACCGAGAATCTTGAACATATCAAACGCGGTGTCGGCCTTGGCGCGGGCGGCGTCCATCGTGGTGTCAAACCACGGGCGCAGGAAGGTCTGGCCGCCAAAAGGGTCGCCGCCTTCCCATGCGAAACTGTGCCAATAGGCAACGGCAAAGCGCAGATGCTCTGCCATCGTCTTGCCCATCAGCATCTCGTCGGGATTATAGTTGCGATAGGCGAAATCATGGTCCGCTTGCGGGTCGTAAGAGATCGTCGGGATGCCGTCGAAAAAGCTGGTCATGGGGATGGTCCTTCTTGTCTTAGCGCAAATGTTTTACGGCGCTATACGTGTCTGAATATCGGGCGTGGGCCTCTGAAAAGGCGTCTACCAGGGCTGGAACAGGCTCTATCACGCGGGAAATGGGGGGCGGCACGGCGATCTCGGCCCCGGCACCTGTGGCGGCCATACGACCCAAGCGCGCAGCCCCAAGGGCACCGCCAAAATCACCCGCGGCGGGCAGCTGGATCGGCATGTTCAGCGACGTGGCGATGGCCGACAGCCAATAGTCGGATTTAGATCCGCCACCGACGGCGATCAGGCTATCGATGTGGGTGCCGGTGTGCCGCATCGCGTCGAAACTGTCGCGCAGGGCGTGGGTTACCCCTTCCAGCACCGCGCGGGTCATGGCGGCGCGGTCGGTGTTATGGGCTAGATGCAGGAAACCACCCCGGATATTGGCGTCGTTATGGGGCGTCCGCTCGCCGCCCAGATAGGGCATAAAGATCGTGCGACCGGGGGCCTGTAGCGCGCCCAGATCAGAGGTGAGCGTCCGCGCGTCCTCGTTCAAAACACCGGCCAGCCAATTCAGCGAATCCGTGGCCGACAGGATCACCCCCATCTGGTGCCACAGGTCCGGCAACGCGTGGCAAAAGCTGTGCAGCGCGCTTTCAGGTGCCGCGGCATAGCCCGGCGTCGCGGCAAACAGCACGCCCGAGGTGCCAAGCGAGACGAACGCCTGACCCGGTTTCACCACACCCATCCCGATGGCCGAGGCGGCATTATCGCCGCCGCCCCCCGCAACGGGGATCCCCGCAGGTAGGCCCAGTTGCGCAGCGATAGAGCCGCTTAGGTGCCCTGACACCTGCGATCCTTCAACCAGTGATGGCATCTGTGCTCGCGTCAGGCCGGACCGTTCCAGCAAAGCATCGGACCAGTCGCGCGCGCCGGTATCCAGCCAGCTTGTGCCCGCGGCATCCGACATCTCTGACACCGCGTCGCCGGTCAGCCAGAAGCGCAGCGCGTCCTTGGGCAGCAACACCTTGTCGATCCGCGCGAAAATATCGGGTTCATGGTCGCGCACCCATTCCACTTTGGGCGCGGTGAAACCGGGGAACACGATGTTGCCCGTGACCGCGCGCCAGAGGGGGGCAGCATCCATCGCGGCGGCCTGTGCTGCGGCGCGGGTGTCGTTCCACAGCATACAGGGGCGCAGCGGCGTGCCCGCACCATCCAGCAGAGTCGCGCCATGCATATGCCCGCTAAGCCCGATGCCCTGCACGGCGGCCAGATCAACCCCCAGCCCCGCAATCGCGTCGGCGCAGGCGGTGAACCAATCGCGCGGGTCCTGTTCGACCCAGCCATCGTGGGGGCGCGACACCTGCAAGGGCGCCACGCTTTCCGCGATGATGTTTTCGGCGTCGTCCACCAGCAGGGCTTTCAGCCCAGAGGTGCCCAGATCAAGCCCCAGAAACATGGTTTTCCCCTTTGTCAGCGCCTATGCGGCGTCGCGCGCCTTGCCCATGATAATCATGCTCAGGATGTCATCCTCGGTCACGTCGCCGACCTTTTCGGTGCCGATCAGCGCACCGTTCTTCATCACCGACACACGGTCGCACAGCTCAAGCATCTCGCGGGTGTCGTGGCTGATCAGGAAGATGCCCAGCCCCTGGGCCTTCAGCTCTTTGATCAGATCGGCAACCATCTTGCTTTCATGCACCCCAAGGGCGGCGGTTGGTTCGTCCATGATCAGGATCTTGGCGTTGAAATAGACCGCGCGGGCGATCGCAACCGATTGCCGCTGACCGCCCGAAAGCGCCGAGACAGGCTCGCTTATCTTCTTAAAGTTGGGGTTGAGACGCGCCATGATCTTGCGGGTCTCTGCCTCCATCCGCGCATCATCCACGAGGCCGAATTTATTGGTCAGTTCGCGCCCCAGAAACAGGTTGCTGGGCGCATCAAGGTTATCGGCCAGCGCCAGCGTCTGGTAAATGGTCTCGATGTTGTGGCGGCGGGCGTCACGGGGCGAATGGATGCTGGCTTTCTTGCCCTCGATCCAGATTTCGCCCTCGTCCATCTGATAGGCTCCAGCGAGGATCTTGATCAGCGTGGATTTCCCCGCGCCATTGTGCCCCAACAGGCCGACGACCTCGCCCGGATACAGGTCCAGCGACACGTTATCGACGGCACGCACCCCCCCGAAGGACAGCGAGATATTCTTGAGCTCTACAAGCGGTGTCATGATTTCCCTCCCATACGGCGGCGATAGACGATGTCGATCCAGACGGCGAAAACAAGAACCGCACCGACGACGATGTTTTGCAGCGGTGCGTCAACGCCCACCATAGCCATGCCCGATTGCAGCGATTGCATGATCAAGGCACCCAGAATAGCCCCGTGGATCGTCCCTATACCGCCTGCCAGAGCCGTGCCGCCAATGACAGCCGCCGCGATGACACGCAGTTCGTCCAACGTGCCGATGTCGTTCGAGTGGTTGGTCAAACGGGCAGAGGCAACAACCGCGGACAGCGCCACCAGGGCCCCCATCAGGGCAAAGACCTTGACCGTCAGCAGACGGGTATTGATGCCCGACAGCTCCGCCGCGTCGGGGTTACCGCCCGTGGCAAAGATATAGCGCCCCAGCCGCGTGCGTTTTGCCATCACGGTCATGCCAATCGCCAGCGCGATCAGCAGCAATACCGAATAGGGGATGCCGTAAGACGCGGTATAGCCTTCGGGCATCACATCGCCACGGGCCTTGAACTCGCGCATCAGACGCGCGGTCGGAACCTCATAGGCGTTCAGGATCGCGACAAAGCCCAGAATGCCCACGGCGATGATCAGACCGACCAGCACCTCGGCCCAAACCGGTTTCACGTGAAACCCGTGGGTGACCTTGTTGCGGCGTGACGACCACAGCGCCCAAAGCGCCAGAACCACGGCGATCAGCCCGATGACCCAAGACCATGTCTCGCCCAGGGTTCCGTTGATTCCGCCGAACTTGCGGAAGGTTTCATCCAGCGGCCCGATGGTCTGACCGTCGGTCATATACCACGCCACGTTGCGCCAGATCAGCAGGCCGCCAAGGGTCACGATGAAGGCGGGGATCGTGAGGAACCCGATCAGCCAGCCCTGAAACGCGCCGATGATGGTGCCAAACAGCAGGCCGACGACGATGGCGATCCAGGGGATCATCGGATGCCCCAGCCCCATGCCCAGCATACGCGGCAGGATATCGGTCTGGGTCATCGCCATCGCGGCAGAGCAGGTGGCCAGCATCGCGCCGACCGACAGGTCGATGTGACGGGTCACGATCACGAAGACCATACCGGTCGCCATAATGGCAACGCTGACCGTCTGGATCGTGAGGTTGAAAATATTGCGCGGCGTCAGAAAGCGCCCGTCGGTCAGCACGTTGAACACGAGGCAGACCAGAATGAACGCACCGATCATCCCTAACAGACGGGTATCGATTTCGAGCTGGCTAAGAAAAGAGCGCTTGGGCGCTGTCGGCGACGGATGTACATCTGCCCCGGTTTCGGTGGTCGTATCTGTCATGTGATTGGCTTCCGGATTGGGTCGCAATGTCAATCAGCGGGGCCGCAAAGCGCGGCAGCCGGGCTGAAGCAAACGGGTGGCACACCCCGCATCAGGGGCGGGGTGTGCGTTATGGTCTTAGTTACAGGCCGCGACGTCTGTCACGCCTTGGCACAGGGCTTCTTTCGAAATCCAGCCGGCGTCCAGAACCGCGTTCAGGTTGTCGATGGTGACAGGCACGGGGGCCAGAAACTTGGCCGACAGGGCTGTGCCCGCAGGGGATGTCCATTCCTGCGCGCCGTCCACGTCTGCCATCTCGGTGCCGCCGGCAAGGGCAACAGCGATTTCAGCAGCGTTCTTGCCCAGATCACGGGCGTCTTTCCAGACGCTGACGGTCTGCGTGCCCTTGGCAACACGGTTCAGCGCCGCGTGGTCGCCGTCCTGGCCGGATACGGGCGTGCCTTCCATGCCTTGCGCGGTCAGCGCGGCAACGGCACCGCCTGCTGTCCCGTCGTTGGAGGCAACAACCGCATCAACGTTGTTGTCTTGCGCGGTCAGGATCTGCTCCATGTTGCGCTGCGCGTTGGCGGGCAGCCAGCCGTCGGTATAGGCTTCGGCAACGATGGTGATATCGCCTGCATCAATCGCGGATTGCAGCACTTCTTGCTGGCCGCCGCGCAGGAAGTCGGCGTTCGGATCGGTGGGCGAGCCCTTGATCATCACATAGTTGCCCTTTGGCATCGCTTCCAGCACGGCACGCGCTTGCATACGGCCCACCTCGACATTGTCGAAGGTCAGGTAGAAGGCGCGGGGGTCTTCGATCAGACGGTCATAGCCCACAACCGGAATACCTTCGTCCGCGGCTGCGGTGATTGCGGGGCCGATGGCCTGGCTGTCTTGGGCAAGGATGATCAGCGCATCAACGCCTTGGGCGATCAGGCTTTCCACATCCGACAACTGCTTGGCCGACGACGATTGCGCATCGGCGCTGACATATTTCGCACCGGCAGCGTCCAGCGCGGCCTTGATCGCGGCCTCGTCTGTTTTCCAGCGCTCTTCTTGGAAGTTCGACCAGCTCACGCCGACGGTGATATCCTCGGCTGCTGCGGTCTGAGTGAAGCCAGCAGTGGCGACGGCCGCTGCCATAAAGAGTTTACGCATTTCTTTCCTCCCAGATGAAATGATCCGATGTCCTTGGTGGCATCGGTGACGTCGTAGTATGAGGTTGCGCACTTTAATTCAGTTGTCAAAATAAATTTTACATTATGACACAAAGAATTTGACACAGATTGGCAAAACACGGCTTATTTCCTGTGGGAGACAGAGGGATTAACCTGTTGCAGGGGAATTTCAAAATACATCGGGAGGATAAAGTTTGGCGAGCGAACTAATTCGCGACCTTGGGTCGGAGGGGTCAAAACTTGTGTCTTCAGGCTGTGGCCCGCTGCTGGCCTTGCCGCAGGATGATACACGCCCGCTGCGCCAACAGGTGTTTGAACAGGTCCGCGCGAACGGGCAGATGCCGCGCATGGATGTGGCGCGCAAGCTCAATATCAGCCCCGGGTCGGTGACCACCATCACCTCTGATCTGATCGCGCGCGGTCTGCTGCAAGAGGTAGAGGACAGCCAGCGCGGCCCCAGCCGTGGCCGCCCGCCCATTGCCCTGCGGGTCGCCCCGCAAAGCCGTTTCGTCGTGGGCATGAAGCTGTCGGACGAACGCCATACCGCGGTATTGCTGGATCTTGCCGGCACGATCATCGCCGAGGCCCATGTCGCCAGTGCGTCGCTGCGGCAGTCTACCGAGGATATGTTGACCGAAGTCAGTTCCCTCATGGACAGGTTGTTGCAGAAATCGGGGCGCGTGATGTCCGACATCAGCGCCGTGGGAATCGGCTTGCCCGGGCTGGTGGATGCGAGCCTCGGGATCGTGAAATGGTCGCCGGTGATGCTGGACACAGACATGCCGCTGCGCGATCTGCTATCGAAAACGCTGGGGCTGCCGGTGTCTTTGGACAATGACACCAACCTGCTGACGCTGGCCGAACTGTGGTTCGGGGCCGGTCGGGGGATTTCCAACTTTGCCGTGGTGACCATTGAACGCGGCGTCGGCATGGGGCTGGTGCTGAACAACCGACTGTTCCGCGGCGCCCTTGGCCCGGGGATGGAGCTGGGCCACACCAAGGTGCAGCTGGACGGTGCCCTGTGCCGTTGCGGGCAGCGCGGCTGTCTTGAGGCCTATGTCGCCGATTACGCCATTATCCGCGAGGCAGGCACCGCGTTTGAACGCGACCCGCGCGCCGAAAGCTCTGCCGTGTCGATGATCGAAACCCTGTATGACGAAGCGAACGCAGGCAACGAGGCCGCGCTGGCGATCTTTAACCGCGCCGGACGGTTCCTCAGCGTCGGGCTTGCCAATATCGTGCAGTTATTTGACCCCGAACGGATCATTCTCAGCGGCGAACGGATGCGCTATGACTATCTGAACGTTGACGATGTGTTAAGCGAGATGAACTCTATGATCCTACCCGCAGGCCGCGCGCCGACCCCTGTCGATATCCACGCTTGGGGCGGGTCCGTCTGGGCGAAAGGGGCCGCTGCACTGGCCCTGTCCGATGTGACCGACGCCCTGCTGGGGGAGAATGCTGCGTGATCCATCGTTTGATGGCGGCAGCCTGTGTTTTTGCCTCTGCTGCCCATGCCGATCCGTTGTTTCAGGACATCAGCGCGGGCCTGCCCGATCACCATTATACCGGCGGGTGGGAACATTTTGTCGGCGGCGGTGTGTCGGCGTTTGACTGTTCGGGCGACGGGCTGCCCGATCTGGTGGCCGCAGGCGGCACCGCGCCGCTATTGCTGCTCAAAAACGTCTCTGACACAAGGAAAATCGCCTTTGAACGGGCTGTGATCGACCCCGAGATTACGGGGGCCACGGGGGCCTATCCTGTCGATATGAACGGTGACGGGCTGCTTGATCTATATGTCATGCGCGTCGGGCCGGACCGCGTGCTTCAGGGCGGCGCGGATTGCCAGTTCACCGATGTGACAGAGGCATGGGGCATCCCGCAAACCGATCAATGGACCACCGCCTTCACCGCCTGGTGGGAGGATGGCGCATCCTTCCCCACGCTTGCTGTCGGCCATTATGTTGACCGCGCCAATCCCGATGGGCCGTTTGGTGCATGTGATACCAACACGCTGCTCAGGCCCAGGGGCGGCACCTCGCCCCAATATACCGCGCAAGAGCTGTCGCCGGGGTATTGCGCCCTGTCGATGCTTGCCGCAGAGGATGCGCGTGGGCTCAAATCGCTGCGAATCTCCAATGATAGACACTATTATGTCTCCGGCGGGGCCGAGCAGATGTGGGACATCGCCGAACAGCGGTTCCTGACCGAGGCGGATGGCTGGGCCAAAGTCTCGCTTTGGGGGATGGGGATCGCCAGCCGTGACCTGACCGGCGACCAACGGGACGAGCTGATGCTCACCTCTATGGGGGACCAATTGATGCAGGTGGCGCAAGCCGACGGCAGCTATCGCGGCGCGCCCTATGACATCGGCACCTATGCGCAGCGCCCCTATGTGCCCGGCGATGGCCGCCCGTCTACCGGCTGGCACGCCAGTTTCGCCGATGTGAACAACGATGGCCGCGCCGATCTGTTTATCGCCAAGGGCAATGTCGACCAGATGCCCGGCATGGCGATGCGCGATCCGAATAATCTGTTGATCCAAGAGGCCGATGGCCGCTTTACCGAGGTTGGTGACACCGCAGGTGTGGCCGATATCGCGCGGTCACGGGGGGCGGCACTGGCGGATTTTGACGGCGACGGGCTGCTGGATCTTGCCGTGGTGAACCGGCGCGCGCCGATGCGTATGTATCGCAATGTGACGCCCGAGGCAGGCCGCTTTGTGCGCATCGCGGTGCGGGGCGCGGGCGGCAATCGCTTTGCCGTGGGGGCGCGGGTGATCGTGACGGTGGGCGACGCTGTGCAAAGCCAGCAAGTCACCCTTGGCGGCGGTCATGCGGGGGCGGTGCTGGCACCGCTGCATTTCGGCATCGGCGACGCCGCAGAAGCAACGGTGCAGGTCCGCTGGCCCGACGGCACGCAAAGCGACCCCATGCGCATGACGTCAGGCGATCAGATCACGGTCACGCAGCCCAATTGATCAGGGCGCACCGCCTACGGCCAGACCGCTTGGCACCGTGTCAGGGATACCCAAGCGCCCCGACAGCGCCTGCGGGTCATCCAGACTACGCAAGAAAGACACTAACGCGGCGATATCACCGGGATTCAGCCCTTTGGGCGCGCGGATCATCGCGGCTTGGGTGATGGCATCGCGGGCGGCGGGGTCGTCCATCTCGCGCCAGTCATCCCCGTCCAGCGGCGGCAGGCGCACCCCGTTTCTGTCAGCCGCGCCGGGGGCAAAGCGTTTCGCCGCGCGGGCCGGATCCATATGATCGCGCAAGAACTTCTCTATCTGGCTGTGCCCGCCCGCATGCCCCCAAGGGCCGGTCTGCATCACATTGCGCAGGGACGGCGTGCGAAACGCATAGGCATCGGCCCCATTGCCGGTCACACCCATGCGCCCCGTATCGCGGGTGTGGGTTTCAAACGCGGCCGCCTTACCGGGGCCAAGCTGCGGCGCCCCCATCGCGTGAAAACTATGGTCGGTCTGGAACGCCCCCGCGTGGCAGGCGCTACAGCCTGCCGCGCCATAAAACAGCGCCATGCCCTTTTGCGCATCGGCGTCCAGCAGGGCTGACGGATCGCGCAGATAGGCATCAAAGGCAGAGCTGTCTGACCGCCATTCATGGGCCACAAAGACGGCAATCGCGTTTGAAATATCGGTAAATCCGATGTCGTCGGGGCTGTTGATATGATCATAGACCGATTGGAACCGCTGCGCATAGTCGGGCAAACCCGCCACCCGTCGCGCCAGAATATCCCACGCCCCGCCCTGCGCCGTGATCAGACCCTGACGCACTGCTTTGGCAACGTCATTCTCCATATTCTGGCCGGCCATCTCGTCGGGGCTGAGCACCGGAAACATGGTTTGCGCCGATAGCAAAGACGCAAAACCGTCAAGCATATCGTCGTCCAGCGGCGTGCGGAAACCGGACGGCATCTCGGCGTCAACCTCGATCCGGCCATCGTGGAACAGCACGGTGAATTCCTTTGCGCCCAGATTGAACAAGGCAGGCGAATTGCGCGGGATGCGGTGGGGCGGCATGTTGTCGGGATCCCCGCGCCGTTCCAGCCCCAGCCCGACCCCACCTTCGCCCAGACCCCTGTCTCTTATACACATCTCCGAGCCCACGAGACCGAGGCTGATCTCGTA
>OJDK01000768.1_pt1 | contig 10557 bp, 10 predicted proteins | sample 1592791 | NCBI WGS metagenome assembly OJDK01 (sample SAMN05416878, study PRJEB24817) | seawater metagenome | isolation source: Sea water | place: Canada:Atlantic | collected 2013-11
TCTACACGTAAGGAGTCGTCGGCAGCGTCAGATGTGTATAAGAGACAGGTACTGGAACGTCTCAAGGCGCTGCAGGTGCTGATACGCCCGCAGACGGCCGTGCGCTGATGGCACTGGTGACGCGTAGCGCCAGCGAGGCAGGCCTTTCCCTGCAGCGCTTTGAGCCCAGCGGGGAGGACGCCATTCGCGTCTGGCTCGAGGGCGTACCATTTACCGAAGTGGCAAGTTGGCTGGAACGGTTGAACACCGGCCACGGTGTCCGGATAGATCAGGCATCCATGGACCGGCAGAACGACCCGGGAATTGTAGCCGTACGTCTGACACTGACGATCTGAGACAGGCAACTGGAGAGCATCTGATGAACGACGGTACAGAAAACAAGAACAATCCGCAGCCGGTCATTGTCCGCCTTGACAGGAGCGCCCGAAATGAGGCGATTTCCATACTGGTTCATGCCTACCGTGACGAGCCCACGTTCCAGTACCTTTTTGACCACGGTCGCCCCGGTTACCAGCAACGTGTCCGCGCCACCGTTCGGGAACTGATCGACCTCTATTTTGATCTGAACCAGGACGCTGTTGGCGTATTGGTGAACGATACACTTGTGGCCGTTGCTTTTATTGGCGAGCCTGAACTCCGGCTGAATCTCGCGGAGCAGTTTAGTTGGCGCATTCGTATGGTTTTGACAACAGGGTTCGCCTGCACCCGTCGCTACCTGGATTACCATGAGAGGATACGGGAAATGCTCCCCCAGCCCCTGGCTCACCAGTTGCCGTTGATGGGGGTGAATCCGAACTATCAGAACAAAGGATATGGGCGATTGCTGTTATCCACGGTTGAGCGGCTCTGCGGGGAAAATCCCCGGGGGAGTGGGCTTGTCCTGGATACGGGCAACAGCCGATACCTTCCCTTCTACGAGTCAGAAGGGTTCCGAAGCCTTGGCACTATTCGGCTGGGGAGCTTTGAGGATCATATACTATTCCGCGAGGTCCGCCCCGACGAACAGGCGGCGGCATCCGGTTGAACCAACAGATTGTCGAAAACGACAGGAGATACTGTGTCTGACAGACAGGATTTTGATCTTATTGTTGTGGGAGCCGGCTCCGGCGGTGTCAGACTGGCGCGCATGTCGGCGGCCAAGGGAGCTCGAGTGGCCGTGGTGGAATCGCGCTACCTGGGCGGGACCTGCGTCAATGTGGGTTGCGTACCCAAGAAGTTGTTTGTCTATGGTTCCCACGCCGGAGAAGACATTGAGGACGCTGCGGGGTATGGATGGAACGTGCCCGGCGACCAGGTGAGTTTTGACTGGACCAGACTGGTTGCCAACAAGAACGCAGAAATCGAACGTCTTAACGGGATCTATGGGCGTATGCTGGCCAATGCCGGCGTTACGGTGATTGAAGGCACCGCGTCGCTGACCGACGCTCACACCATTGTGGTGGGAGAACGGTCCTATACGGCGAAGCATATCACCATTGCCACCGGCAGCTGGCCAGTGGTCCCGGATGTGCCCGGCAAGGAGTGTGTTCTTACCTCGAACGAGATGTTTTACCTGCCGCAACTGCCGAGGCAGGCTGTGGTCTGGGGCGGTGGTTACATAGCGGTTGAATTTGCCGGTATTCTTGCCGGGCTTGGCGTTAAGACGACACTTCTTTATCGGGGGGACCTGTTTCTTCGCGGCTTCGATGAGGACATCCGAGAGTTTACCGCTGAGGAAATACGCAAGAAGGGCGTGGACCTGCGCTTTGGCGTCAATATCGAATCCATCGAGAGCGAGGGCACCCACTACAACGTCGACTTGACCGATGGCTCCCGTATGAACACTGGTCTTGTGATGGCGGCTACCGGGCGCCGTGCATTGGTGGATGGCCTGGGGCTTGAGGCACTTGGGGTTCAACTCAGTGCCTCCGGCCATGTGGTTGTGGACGATCACTTTCAGACAGCCGTGCCCTCCATTACAGCCCTCGGAGATGTTATCGGCACACCGCAACTGACGCCGGTGGCGCTGGCACAGGGTATGGTGCTTTCTCGCAGACTGTTCGGAGACGGCCAGGGCGAGATGGACTATACAAGCATTCCTACGGCGGTATTCTGCCAGCCCAATATCGGAACGGTCGGCCTGACGGAAGCGGAGGCAAGGGAAGCCGGGCATAAGCTCCGTATCTACCGGTCGGAGTTCAAACCGATGAAACATGCCTTGAGTGGGCGGGATGAGCGGTCACTGATGAAACTGGTGGTGGACGCTGACACAGACCGGGTGCTGGGTGCTCATATGGTTGGGCCCGATGCGGGGGAAATTACCCAGGGGATAGCGGTTGCCCTGAAAGCTGGCGCGACCAAAGAGCAATTCGACAGCACCATCGGTATCCATCCGACCTCCGCCGAAGAGTTCGTCACCATGCGTGAGCCCGTCGCGTAACCTTTCCGTCTTACGAAGGGCCGCTGGTTACACCCGTATCCAGCGGCTGAGCACCACTCTCAGATTTTCTTTTCTTACTGGCTTGGCCAGGTAATCGTTCATGCCCGCTTCTCGACAACTGGATTCGGTTCCCGGGAGGACGTCGGCTGTCAGCGCGATAATGGGTGTTCCGCCCTGGCCGTTACTCTTTTCCCATTCCCGGATACAGCGGGTTGTTTCATAGCCGTCCATTACAGGCATCTGGCAGTCCATCAGGATAACGTCGTAGCCTGAGTGGTTGGTCTGGACAAGTTGCAGCGCCTCCTCACCATTGGCAGCAGTATCTGTGTCAAAGCCTAACCGTTTAAGCAAAGCGGTGGCGACCCTCTGGTTCACAATGTTGTCCTCTACGACCAAAGCGCGGGCTTGCTCACTGCCGGCTTCGATGGGAGCCTTTTCTGCCTGCTCAAAGTGATCTCCCTGGGTTGCCAGTTCAAAGGGTAGTTCAAAGCGGAACTGTGACCCTTTCCCAATGTCCGTTTGAACTTTAACGTGCCCTCCCATCAGTTCCACCAGTCTCTGGACCAGCGAGAGCCCCATTCCGGTGCCGCCATAACGACGTGAATCACCGGTATCGAGTTGCTCAAAGGAGTTAAAGATGTCTTGAATCCGCTCGACCGGAATGCCACAGCCCGAGTCGCTGACAGTGCAGTTGAGCACCAGACAGTTCTCTTCAACGGCGAAAAAGCCAGCCTGAACTTTGATGAAACCGTCGCCTGTGAATTTGATGGCATTATCGATAAGGCCCGCCAGGATCTGACGCAGGCGCGGAGCGTCACCCAGTACAACCAGATGGTCTGGCCAATCTCCCGTGAATAGGGTCGACAGGACCAAACCCTGCTGCTCCGCTACATGACGGTAGCTGGCGGTGCAGTTGGTGATGAGTTCTTTCAGGTCAAATTCGCGGCTATCCAGTTCCAGCGTACCGCGGTCAATATGGGAGTAGTCCAGGATGTCATTGATAACCGTCAGCAAATCCTCGGTGGACTGCCGCGCTGTCTGGAGATAGTCTTTCTGTCGCGCGCTCAGGGCTTCATCGGTCACAAGTTCGATCATCCCCAGAACACCATTGAGCGGTGTTCGTAACTCATGGCTCATGGTGGCAAGAAACTCGGATTTGGCTCGATTCGCCATTTCCGAGCGTTCACGGGCTTTTTCAGAGGAAGCCAGAGTTTCATCCCTGGATGCTTTGAGATTTCGAAGATGCCTGGAGAGGGCGTTCAGGCTCTCCTCCAGTTCCTGGGTTTCCCGGGTGGTACCTGTAAGGCCGACCTCAACTTCTTCGTATTCGCGATTGGTCAGTTTTGCAACCCGACGGGATAAGCCGTGGATAGGTGAGACAATGCTATTCAGCGAATGATTGACGATTAATAGCGTAAACAACAGCAGCGAAAAACCAACCGCTATTGATGTCCAAAGGATGTCTTGCTGGCGTGCAGCGAGTTGGGCTTTGTTGACACCGACCTGAACCGTACCCACACGAAGCGCCCCCGACCCGAACCCGTAGTTTGGTTCGAACCATTCGTTCTGGCGCTCTTCACCGAGGTCAAGCGGTTGTTGGAGTATCTCTGATTCAAAGACGTCGAAGGTGTCCTCAGCTCTGATATTGCCAGGGTCGTCTGTGAAGACAAATCCAACCTCGTCATTTACCACGTTGGAGACGCGGATCCATTGGGCCCGACTACGCCGCAATGATTGCGACAGTATCTGTTCAAGGGAGGCCGCGTTCCCTGAAACGACGGCGTACTCAACCGCTGGAGCGAGGCTGTCAGCAAGCATTTGACTACTGTACGAAAGGTCCTTGCGAGCGTCGTCAAGCCGTGCAGACGTAAAGAACACCATCAGCACGATGAACATGACAGTCGCCGGTGCGGCACCCAGTAGCAACAGCTTCCGCGTGAGGGAGATTGGCCTGCCCATACGCTTAATCATCAGACGCCTCCTTGGAACCGGCAAGCCGCTCGCTGACAGACTCGATAATTTCCTCACGGTCGGGCAGCGGAATGTTCAGTGAACGCGCAACCTGGCCGTTAAGCTCGATTCTGAAAACGTTGGGATAGGCGGGCGGGGGGAACTGGCCGTCGAGGCGGTATTGTTCTATGTATTCAGCCGCCAGTTTGGCAATCTCGGTTAAAGGTGTATAGGTCGACGCCAGCGATCCCGCTTTAACATAGGCCTGACTGGGGCCGATAACAATGCGGTTACGACGGTAGGCGGTCAGCAGGATGTGTTTGATAGTCCTGGGGTTGTATATACCACTGTCCGGCGCGGCCAGAATAAAGTCACCATAGTTCAGCGCATGAATGAGCGTTGGTATCAGGTTGTCGTCGGAGCTAACGACAAATACCCGCGCCTCGAGGCCGTAGGTTGGCAATTTGTCGACCACAGGCTCGTAAAGCTCAATGGTTTCGGGACGGGCAAGCATCGCCACTCGGGTCGCATGAGGCAGGATCTCTTGCCCAGCGACGGCCTGTCTGATCAATGGGGGGTTGTACAGTATGCCGGAAACCGAACCCGCGGAGCGCTCAGCGTATCCGTCAATAAACGATTGATCCACAAGCAACGCCAGGATAGGCACATGACGATTTTCCTGCCTGACCCGTGTAAAGGCTTTTGGTCCGAGCGTGATGACTGGTGTGGTATTGTCCTGAGACGTCTGGCCGCTACTGAGGGAGCGAATGGTGGCGGTACTTCCCAGCGCCTCCTGAAGAAGGGAGCGCATGCGGCGGTTTAAAGCCGAGTTCTCGGAACCGGCCAGATACACCTGGGAATCGGACGTGGATTGCGCGCGAACAGGCTGAAAAGACAAGGACAACACGACAAGCAGGAACAGTACGGCGCTGACCAGTGCGCGCCGACTGGCATCGCCGCTTGTATCTCTCCCTATTTTAGTGTTGTGCGTTGGTTTCATACCGTCCAGGGTCGGTTATCGTCCGTGTGGTGCTTTTAGAATCTTACGCCGACTTCAGCGAAGAATTGGTTATGATCCCTGATAATGTTATCGGGGCTCAGATCCGTCGTGTCCTGGTCCAGATAGTGTTGCATGGTAACGGCAAACTCATAGCTGTAGCCGGTTTCGAAAATGCGCCTTGCCAGTCTTAGGTCCAGACGTTCAAACTGTGAACGTCGGAACTCATCCGCAAAATAGTACGCTGCGGACGAGGTCAGATTGAAAGGCAGGTCCTGTATCCACGCAAAACTTCCTGAATGCCTGACCGACAACCGCCCGAGCAAGTCAATGGCGTATCGTTTGTCACCGGCATCACGATCATTGGCGCCGGTATAGCGACCGTCCTGATCCAGATAAGCATAGCTCATCCTCAGCTTCGTACCGGGAAAGTCCAGTGACGCTTCGACTTCAAAGCCTTTTTGATCGAGTGCGACATTGTTGTCAATGGTCCAGTCTTCTTCGTTGATAATGCCACTGATCATGTCGCGGAGTTTGTCGTTGAAATATCGAACTTCCAGTGACAAGGTAGATCTGTCCAGGTAATACTGACCAAAATAGCTTATTTCCCGGGAAATTATGCGCTCTTCTTCAAGTGTTTTGCCATACGTCGACGTGGCGGGGTCGACCAGATTAGCCACCAGGAACCGTTGCCCTTCAAGGAAAGCGTAAGGCGGCTGGACATTCCTGGGGCGATAGGACCAGTCCGGATTCTGCTCGAACGCATCCGGTGTGCGTACTGCCTCGGAGTAGACAAATCGAAGCGTGTGGTTGTTCGCCAGGATGAAGTTCGCAGCCACCCTGGGTGAAAAGTAGCCTTCGTCCGTGGTGGTGGTTTTTTCCCAGTTGCCTCCAGCGTTCAGGGTAAGCCAACGTAAAGGCGAGTACTCAAGGTTCGCAAAGAGCTGCGACTGGTAGTTATTACCGCGACCATTAAAATAGGTTTCAGATCGATAGGTGTCCTTACGGTAACCAAGACCTGATACCAGCTTCAGGTTCGGATTGAACAACAGGGTATCCTGAATTTCGAACTCCAGGCGGGACTCCTCGATGTCTTCATTCAGGTTTGCCCTGAAAGGGTCTGCTTCGTTAGCGGTGCAGGGCTCAAGATCAAAGCTGTTTCCCTGAAGAATATTGTCAAAGGTATCCCCGGGAATGCAGATGCTCCAGCGCTGCCGTCGATCATAGTTTTGGAAGCTGGCCTGAACATGATAGAAATGGCTTTCGGAGGTCGTTACGTTCAGGCGGGTTTGTAGATAGTAGTCATCGACGATGATGTCAGGGTGGTCATTGGCGCCGAGCTTCCCGTTCTTGATCTGGTCCTCCTCGTCAACGCCATCCACCACACCGCCGCGCAAGTCCAGACTGTACTGGCTGTTCAGGAATAAACTGCTGTCGTACGTAAAGGTGTTGATGTCATAGCCATCATGGAAGGGGTAGTAGATGTCATCGTCTACCTGCTCATCAAAGCCGTCCGATTTTCGCTTCTCGTAGGCCAGGCGCCAGTTGTAGTCGCCAGAGGCGTTGCCGGCGGAACCAAACACTCTTTTATAGCCTCTGGAGCCGGTAATGGCGCGGGCTTCGATGCCGGCCGTATCCTCGGGCGCACGGGTGATGATATTGATGGTCCCGAGGAAGGCATTGATGCCATACGCGGCGCTGTTTGGGCCACGGCTGACCTCGATTCGTTCTATCAGCTCCAGGGGAACCGGCATGGTATTCCAGTCCATGTCGGACAGGTTAGGGCGGTACGACGTACGGCCATCGACCTGAACCTGCAGTCGGCGCTGCTCGTAATGTACAGTACCGTGGTAGCTCGTTACCGGACTGTTGCTCCCAACCTCGGCTACCGTCATGCCAGGGACCAGGCGAAATACTTCAACCAGGTTCATGATGCCGAGATCCCGGATCATTTCGCCGGTGATGATGGTGGTCGTGCCGGGCACACGTGACTTCGGTTGCCTGAGACGGGTTGTGGTCAGTACCTCTGGAATTCTGGAATCCATTTCAAAGGCTTCCGATGAATCGCCAAGCGCTGCCAGATCGAAGGTTTGCTCGTTGCTTTCCTCCGCTACCGCCGCTACCACCGGAACAACGGCGATGAACGTGCCCGCAAACACCGAGATCAGGCGACTGCGATACGCATTAGGGCGAACAAGCCCCGGAATTTTAATGAGATAGGTCGTAACGGGCATGAGTGTCGTTTTATACTTTGCCGAGTGTGGGATTTTTTTATGGTGAACGCTTTTTTTATATCCTATGTGACCAGATTACATTTGTCTCTCTAAAATTTAATGAAAGTCTGATGAATGAGTTATAACTCTATGAATTGTTGGGAAGTATTGGGTATCGAGCCCACCGGTGATCATGCCCGTATCAGGGCGGCTTATGAGCAACAGGAAAAGTTCGCCTCTGGGGAGGAGCTTGAACGGTTGCGGCAGGCTTTCAAGGAAGCAACGGGCGGCGAGCCGCAAACGGACAACGAACCGTCCGATGCCGGTAATGAAGAACAGCCTCAGGTTGCTGATACCCCTGTGGCAGTGAGGCAGGAGGACCAGGAGCTGGATGCCTCGGAACGACAGGTGGTACGAGAGGTCGTGATTCAGGTCCGAGCTCTGCTGAACGATTCCAGCCGCAGTAAGGACGCGCAGATCTGGAAAGCCATTCTCGGGGAGCCTCCTGCAGATCAGCCTCATGTTCGCAAGGAAATTGCCGGCGCGCTGGAGCCTCAGGTTCGGCCGATGGCGGAAAACGGCAGTTTCCCGGCGCCGGTTGTGCAGTTTCTGTCGGGGTGGTTCGACTGGTATAGCCTGCGGGACGCGCAAGAGCATGACGCCGAGGAGGACATGGAGGCGGAAAAGCCAACGGGTGATCAACAGCCACAGGAAGAACTGCCGCCGCAGATGGTTAACTTCTGGCCCGCGGTGATAGGTTGGATTGTCGGTTTGGCCGTATTAGCAACCTTATTCAGTGGAATGGGGGGCGGCGGCTGACGCAGCCTCAATCCGGCGTCGATACGCCTGAGCCAGCATGGCTCCCACAATGACCTGAATCTGGTTGTAACACATGATCGGCAGCACGATCATGCCAAACCCGGGGTGTCCGGAGAACAGTACCTTGGCCATGGGAAGGCCGGACGCCAGACTCTTCTTTGAGCCGCAGAACACCACGGCAGCCTCGTCCTCCAGGCTGAATCCAAACCGGCGAACCACAAACATCGCCAGTACCATAAAGAATCCCAGCAGCGCGAAGCACAACCCAATGGCCAGCAGAATCGCCTTCAAAGGCAGGTTTTGCCACAGGCCGCTTGCAACGGAATGGGAAAAAGCGGAATACACGATCAGCCAGATCACGAATTTGTCGTAGCGGGAAGCAAGCATTTCGTGCCGTGCCAGGAAACCACCCAGCAGAGGGCGCAGGCCGTGGCCAACCGCAAACGGCAGAAGCAGTTGTAGCACGATGTCTTTGAGCGCCTCAGCGACCGAAAACCCGCCGTCGCCCGACGTGCTCACCAGTAGCAACAGCAGGAATGGCGTCAACATCATGCCAAACACATTGGAAGCGGCGGCGCTGCAGATGGCGGCGGGCACGTTGCCCTTCGCCATGGCCGTATAGGCAATTGAGGAAGAGACGGCCGACGGCAGCACGCCCAGATACAGGAACCCCAACCCCAGATCCGCCGGCATCCACTGAGGCGCAAAGCGGCTGATTTCGTTGATGGGTAGCGCTACCAGGGGGAAAAAAACGAAGGTGAAAGCGGTAATGATAATGTGCAGCCGCCAATGGGTGGCACCGGCCACGATCTGTTCACGTGAAAGCGCCGCGCCATGAAGGAAGAAAAGGAGTGCCACAGCCACGGTGCCAGCGGTTGCCAGGGCGTCGGCGGCATTGCCACGCACCGGCAGGAACGTGGCAAGGACAATCGCACCCAACAGCAATAGCGTGAAGGTATCGAGCCTGAATTTCATGGATGCTTCTTCCCCAAGGCTTTAAGGCTCGGCTGGAGCAAAGCCCTCGACAGGGTTTCTGCCTTAACGGAGTCCTGTCGTCGGATCGCGGCGAGTAGCAGTTCATGATCCTCCTGGGAAGGTTCAGGAAGTTCTGAATCGAGCTCGGTCAGTTCAATGGTTTGTGTCACCGCATGGGCAAAATAGTCGTACAGCTCCGACAGGGCAGGGTTGTGTGACGCTGCGACCAGGGCTGTATGAAACGCATGATCGTGACGGATTCGGCTTTCAACATCGTCACCGGCTTTCGCCCGCTCATCCAGAGCGAGCGTCATTTTCTCCAGGTCCTTTGCGTCCCGACGTTCCGCTGCGAGCTTTGCAGCTTCGGTCTCCAGCATAATCCGTACTTCGAGCTTGTCTCTTAACTGAGCGCGGTTGATCCTTCGCAGGGTTTCTCCAGCGTCCTTCGTGGCTCGAACGTAGGTGCCATCCCCCTGACGTGTCTCCAGCATGCCGACATGCACCAGGACCCTGACCGCTTCACGAACGGTGTTACGGCTCACGCCGAGGGATTCCGACAATTGTGCTTCAACGGGCAGTCGTTCGCCAATCGCCCAGTGACCTTTTTCAATGGCCTGGCGCAGGCTTTCTATGGCGGTTTCGACGAGAGAACCCTTGGAGATTCTGGCGAGCTGCATGTTTAAGATCCTGATAAATGATGACCCAATCATCCTATGAATACATCCGAACTGTCAAATTGACGAGCGTGGATAGAGAAAATAAAGACTAAGCTGAAGGGTGCAGGAACTCGTAGTCATCCGGGTTCACCTCTCGCGTGGCCTTGCGGTAGGTGAAGGTAAAACCGGGCCAGTTCACCGTGTTCTTACCATCACTGTCCAGATACCAGGAATGGCAACCGGAATCCCAAACGCTGTTTTTAAGCTTTGCCTGAACGTCCTCAGAGAAAGCTCGAAGCCGATCTGGTTTTACATCCATCGCCGTGCCGGGTGTTGCGTTCAATGTATTGATGCAACCGAGCACATACCGGACCTGAGACTCCAGCATGTACACGATGCTGTTGTGGGCAAGGTTGGTGTTGGGCCCGTAGAGCATGAAAAGGTTGGGGAACCCGGAAACTGTAATGCCCTTATACAGGAACGGCAACGATTCTGACGAAATCCTCCAAAAAGCCCGTTAACCATCTG
>OJDK01000770.1_pt1 | contig 10548 bp, 11 predicted proteins | sample 1592791 | NCBI WGS metagenome assembly OJDK01 (sample SAMN05416878, study PRJEB24817) | seawater metagenome | isolation source: Sea water | place: Canada:Atlantic | collected 2013-11
GGCGCGTTTCTTGGCGGGTTGTGGCTTGGGCTTGGCAGCCTGCGGCTCGGAGGTTTCAACCTCGATCCCGGGAAGCAGCAGCGGCTCGTCGCTGGATTGCGCATAAAGTGCTGCAGGAGACGTCGCGCCGATGGCGGCGGCCGTCATCATGCCGATGCTGCGGCTGGCCGTGTGGCCACGCAAGCTGTGTGGTGTTTTCGTCTGAGTCATATCGCCCTCGTCATTGCCCATTCGGGCTGTTTTTAGGGGGCTGGTCTGGACGATTGGCTACCTATTCACGGGCGGGTTACTAAGGCTGATAAAAACAATCAAGTATTAAACTTCGGCAACCTTACAAAAATTTCAATGGGTTGTAGAGTTGCACATAAGGCGCCAATCGGGCGCGCGAAGCGCCCGTTAATGCAGCGTCGGTGCTGCTTCCATTTGCGCGACCTCGCTTGGTGCGCTCAGGCGCATCCGTTTGAGCGCCAGCCCGAAATCCGCAGCAAGCGATGCCACCAGCGGGGCCATATCGGCGCGTACCAGCAGGGTCGCGATCAGCATCGCGTCTTCGCGGTGTCCGTCCGTGGCTGTCGCGATGAAGTTCGCAAAGCAGGATTCGTCCGATCCCAGACATTTGCACGTGACCGAATGGCGCATCAAAGGCCGCCGCCCGAACCGTGCACAAAGCGAGCATAGCTGTTCAAACGTAGCGAGCGCCTTGCTCCCGTTGGTGTGGCCGAGGACGCTGGCAAAATCGCTGCTGACTTTTTCCTGTGCGTCAGGCCCGTCACACCACATCCGCAAATAGATGACCGACGCGGCCTGAAGGCTGTCCAGCTCTGTGATGAACCCTACCGGGGCACCGCCGGGGTGCTGATGTGCGTCATTCATTTGGTCAGGATCAATTTGCCAGCGCGTGTGATCCGCAGGGTGTAGGTCTGGGTATCCAGCACGATTTGGGCCAGATCTCCGCCTTCGGTCAGGTCGCGGGCAGAGTAGGTCGGCAGCGCGTTCATCGGGGCTTGGGTCTTTGGGGGGGCATGAAATGTCATAGGGCTGCTCTATCAATGGTCATGGAAAAGGAACGTTGCACGCGGCACCGATCATCAGGCAGCCCTGCGGCTTGGTCCTGACGGTGAACGGCAGTCTGCGTTCTGGGGAATGGTCTCATCGTGGGACTCCTCACATCATATGTGTCGGGCGTCCCCGTGGTCACGGGCGGGGTGGCTAGACGTTTCCATAAACCTGATTGAAATTATAGGGTATGTCAATCCGACAGTTTTAGTCGGAATACTTTGGGCGCATTTTTGTTTGTCTGTGTCGTGCAAAAGAATACCCCCCGCAGCACGGGGCGGCGGGGGGTATCAGGTGCTTTGACCGGCAAAGCACAAACGTCGGTAAGGGTTGCGTTATTGCGTCTTCATCTCGGCGCGCAGGCCGCGGAAGATTGCGTAGCACAGGAACAGCAGCACCACAGTAAAGGGCAATCCGGTAGAGATAACCATCGACTGAAGCGACTTGAGCCCGCCCGCAGACAGCAGCAACACGATCGCTACGGCACCTTCGAAGATGCACCAGAACACGCGCTGTGGCGCAGGTGCATCGACCTTGCCGCCTGCCGTGATCGTATCGATCACCAGCGAGCCGGAGTCAGACGAGGTCACGAAGAACACGATGACCAAGACGATCCCGATCAGCGATGTGATCCCGGCAAGTGGCAGCGCATCCAGCATGGCGAACAACTGGCGTGGCAGCTCGGCTTCTTGCGCGGCGGTGTAGCCGTCGCTGATCACCTGATCGATCGCAACGCCGCCAAAGACGCTCATCCACAGGACGCAAACGAGGCTCGGGATCAGCAGAACGCAGGTCAGGAACTCACGTACGGAACGGCCACGGCTGACGCGGGCGATGAACATGCCGACGAAAGGCGACCAGCTGATCCACCATGCCCAGTAGAACGATGTCCAGCCTTGCATAAAGTTCACGTCTTCACGGCCGATCGGATTGGACAGACCGGGCAGATATTCCGCATAGGCCAGCAGCGATGACCCGAAAGTCGACAGGATCGCCAACGTTGGTCCGACCAGCAGCACGAAGGCCAACAGCAAAAACGCCAGACCCATGTTGATCTCTGACAGGACTTTGACCCCGCCATCAAGGCCGCGCAGCACGGATACGGTCGCAATCGCGGTGATGCCGGTGATCAGCAGAACCTGTGTTGTTGGACCAACCGCCACACCAAAGAGCTCGTTCAAGCCCGCGTTGGCTTGCGTGGCACCCAGACCAAGCGATGTCGCCAGACCAAAGAGCGTTGCAAATACGGCGAGAATATCGATCACGTGACCGGGCCAGCCCCAGACGCGTTCCCCCAGGATCGGGTAAAAGGCAGAGCGGATGGTCAGGGGAAGACCCTTGTTATAGCTGAACAGCGCCAGCGCCAGACCAACAACGGCATAGATCGCCCAGGGGTGCAGGCCCCAGTGGTAGATCGTGGCCGCCATACCCAGACGCACCGCTTCGGCCTGATCGCCCGCTGCCGCGCCCAAAGGTGCCCAATCGGTGCGCAGGCCGTCTTCGCCAACAGCAGTGCCACCCATGGAGCTCGAGAAATGCGATAGCGGTTCAGAGACGCCATAGAACATCAGACCGATGCCCATGCCCGCCGCGAACAGCATCGAGAACCATCCAAGGTAGGTATAGTCGGGGCTTGCTTCGGCCCCGCCAAGACGCACACGGCCCAAAGGCGTGACGATCAGGAACAGGCAGAACAGCACAAAGATGTTACCGGCAGAGATAAAGAACCAGTCAAAGCCCTTTGTCACCGACGAGAACAGCCATGTGAACAGCGCGCCAGACTGTTCGGGCAGCGCGAGTGTATAGAATACAAAGGCAACAATACACACACCCGAGATCGCGAAGACCGGGTTGTGAATGTCGAAGCCGAAGGGCCCCACGCTGCCTTCTTTGTTGTCTTGGCCGATCTCGTAATCCGTGTCGATTACGGCAGCGGCCCCGTCGGGTGTCGGGATACCCGGCGACGTTTCATCTGTCATTAGATGCTCTCCATTTTATGTATTTGCGACTAATCATAGCGCAACTCCGACAAAACGACCACCGCTGCGCGGGAAATAAGTAAATGAATATCATGGCTTAGCCCCCGGATGCGGGCTTGACGCCCCGTTTGCGGGTCGCGGGCTATGCGTTTTTTCCGTGCTTTACCGCGAATCCCCTCTTTGGATTCGGGTGAAACACCGAGGCGGTTCCGCGTGCCGCACTGCCCACGCCCGTCTGAACGGAGGGGGCAACCGCACCGCGGGATAGCGCCCTATCCCAAAAGATATGCCGCCCTATCCGTCCATGGCCCCGACCCACCTGCTTGCGCAAATGAAAGCGCGGTCGTCTGCGGTCACCATGGTCCCATGACAAATTTTTTCATCATGGGGGATGATATGAAAGTTACTTGCACACTACCAATTATCGCAACCGCGGCACTTCTGGCCGCTACCACTGTCAGCGCCGAAGGGTTCAGCCTGTCCGGTGCGCGCTCTGCCATGCAAAGCGACATCTCGTTCAACGTCATGCAATCCGCAGGGCAGGGTCAGATCAAGCTGCGCCATAAGGTCCAGCCCAAAGCGCAGGTCCGGTCCAAAACCGTGAGCAGCCGCAGCCGGTCTTTCCAAGAGCTCAGCGGGGTCAGCACTGCCGCGGACCTCAAAAGCCTCATCGCTTGGGCCGAGGCGGGTCCAAAGGGCTATGACGCCGTGCAATACGGGGCCAAACGGCTGCCGCCACAGCGTCCGACGCAAATGACCATCGGCGAAATCTACCGCTGGATCGACCGCACGCCGGGCCAACCGCATGCCATCGGTCGATACCAATTCATTCCATCCACGCTGCGCAGTCTGGTGCGACAGGCGGGCCTGAGCAAGAATGACCGCTTTACCTCGGCGGTGCAGGACGGGCTGGCGGATATCCTTTTGGTCGATGCGGGGTTTAACGCGTTCAAGAAGGGCAAGATCAGCCGCCACCGCTTTATGGAAAACCTCGCACGTATCTGGGCCGGTTTCCCGACCTCTAACGGGCAGTCCTACTATCACGGCTATGCGGGCAACAAGGCCGTCATCTCGTGGAACGAGTTCGACGCCGTAATGAAGAAGATTTTCGCAACCAAACGCGGCTGATCCCCGCGTTAGGGCTTGTTCCGGGCGGACAGCCGTGGCCCAATGGCCGGGTCTGGTGTCCGCCTCGCGGAAGAATCGGGAAGCTGGTGAAACTCCGGCACGTGCCCAACGCTGTAATGGGGATGGTTTGCGCATAGGCCACTGGAATATTCCGGGAAGGCGCGCGGACCAGACGACCCTAAGTCAGAAGACCGGCCAGACAGTACAGCTTGCCCCGCATGGACAGCGGGATTGGCGCATAAACGTATTGTTGGGGACTGAACAATGCCGATACCCTCTGCGCTGGCACCCGCCGCGCCTTTTTCAGATGCTGAACGCGACGCCGTGTACAAGGCGATCTTTACCCGCCGCGATGTACGCGATCAGTTTTTACCCGATCCCGTGGCCGAGGATGTGTTGCACCGCATACTGACCGCCGCGCATCACGCACCGTCCGTCGGGTTGTCACAGCCGTGGAATTTCATCGTCATCCGGGATCAGGCCGCACGCGATCAGGTCTGGCACGCCTTCAACCGCGCCAACGAGGAAGCCGCCCAGATGTTCGAGGGCGACCGCCAGACAACCTACAGGTCGCTGAAGCTCGAAGGCATCCGCAAAGCCCCGGTCAATATCTGCGTGACCTGTGACCGCAGCCGTGGCGGTAAGGTCGTGCTGGGGCGCACCCATAATCAAAGCATGGATCTTTATAGCACCGTCTGCGCGATCCAGAACCTCTGGCTTGCCGCCCGCGCCGAGGGCATCGGGATGGGCTGGGTCAGCGTGTTCCGCGATGCCGATCTGCGTGATCTGCTTAAGATCCCCGACCGGATAGAAATCGTCGGCTACCTCTGCCTGGGCCACGTGGACGAGCTTTACCAGACGCCCGAACTTGAGGTGAAAGGCTGGAGCAAACGGCTCCCCGTGGACGAGATGATCTTTGACGGCACGTGGCAGGGCGATCCTTAGGCGGTTCCTCGTCGTTCGCGACGTCACCTCTCGCGGTGCGGGTATTTTGTATCATCAGCGGAACCATGCCGGTTCCCTGACGTTGCCTTTGTGAAGCCGACGCATACCGCGTGCGGCACGCATAGAGGAGTTCTTCCAAATGGGCGGTATCATTTATCTCGTTGGTCTTGTGGTCGTGGTTATGGCGGTGCTGTCGCTGGTCGGCTTGGCGTAAACAAACGCCGGGGAGGCATTTACATGAACACGACACTCACTGAAAAAACTGCCGATGGATCCTATGTCGACTGGCCCGCAATTTTCGCGGGCACCGTTGTCGCTGTGGCGATCGGCCTTTTGCTGACCACCTTCGGCGCGGCACTTGGCCTGTCGTCGATCACGCTGGACGGAACCGACAATTCATCGACGCTTGAACTGGTGCTGACCGCGCTATGGATGGTGATCACGCTGGTCGCCTCCTATCTGGCCGGTGGTTATATCGCGGGCCGCATGCGCCGCCGCGTCGAAAGCGCTACGGATGACGAAGTGACCGCACGTGACGGGATCAACGGTCTGGTTGTTTGGGGCCTCGGGTCTGTGATCACCGCCGTGATGCTATCCAGCGCGCTGAGCTTTGCAGCCAATACTGCGGGCAATGTTGCTGCGGGTGCAGGCAAAGCGGCTGGTACGGTCGTCGAAGCTGCGGGCTCTGCCGTGGGAGGTGCTGCCTCCGGGCTGGCCGATGCGGCGGGTGCTGCAATCCCGGATGAGGCCAAGAATGATCCGACAGATTACCTGTCGAACCAGCTTTTGCGCCCCAATCAGGTCGACCCGTTGACGGCCGATCCCGAGCAACTGGCAGAGCAGACCGCCAGCATCGTCGCGAATATCTACCGCACGGGTGAGGTGAGCGAGGAAGACCGGACCTATCTTGCCGGCGCTGTTGCTGCACGCACCGACCTGACCCAGGCTCAGGCGAAAGAGCGTGTGGACCAGATTGTGACCCAAGCGCAGGAAGCACGTCAGGAAGTCGAAGACGCTGTAGCCGCTGCCAAGGCCGAGGCTGAACAAGCCGCGGCAGAGGCGAAAGACGCGGCGGTCGAAGCTGCGCGAACCGCGCGTAACGCCGGTATCCTGACCGCCTTTGTGCTGGCCGCTGCGTCGCTGATTGCCGGTGTGGCATCTGTTGCAGGGTCGGTCCACGGGGGTCGCCACCGTGATCAGGGCCGTCTTTTTGCCGGTCTGACATATCGCGGCTAAATTGCTTCACGTGAAAATCGAAACCCCGGCGGCGCAAGCGGTCGGGGTTTTCTTATGCCATCGTGATTCGGGACGTTTTGGGGCAGGGGGCGCTGCGACGCCTTCAGGCGCATCCATGGCGCATGCCAAAACCGCAACGTCAGCTAAATAAGGCCAGCTAAATAAGGCACCAGGGCCAAGCGATATGTTTCAAGGGGGGGATCTGGTGCACCAGCGGATGAAAACTTAGAACACTTTGACACCTCTAAACTGCTGTCAGATTTGGAGGATTGGGAGCGCTATCTGAGGTCTGATCCTGAGTTGGCTCACAGGCTACTTTCTCTTGAAAATTCCATATCAAGACCATCGATTGCGGCCAGCAAGTTGCGAGGGCCGAGTCCATGAGCCGCCCCGCACCTTTTTCCTTACGCCTGAACGAGGATGAACGTCAGCGGCTTGAAGACCAAGCCGGGGCAATGCCGTTGGCATCATATATCAAGTCCGTGGTTTTCGATGCGGCGGCACCGACCTACCGCAAGCGACGCAAACCGCCTGTGGCGGAGCAACAGCTCTTGGCGGAGGTGCTGGCTCGACTTGGTCAGACACGCCACGCGAACAACCTCAATCAAATCGCTAAGGCTATCAATCAAGGCACGCTCTACGTTGATGATGAGTTGGCTGCGGATATCCAAGCCGCTCTGGCGGATATTGCATGGATGCGCGTAACCTTGATGGAAGCTTTGAAGGGTTAAACCATGATCCTCAAAGGCTCTCAAAGAGCTGGTGCTTCGGCGCTGGCAGATCATCTAATGAATGACCGCGACAATGATCATGTCACGGTATTGGAAGTCCGTGGCTTTGTTGCTGATGATCTGCATGGGGCTTTGTCAGAGGCCTATGCCATATCCAAGGCGACGCAATGCACCCAGTTCATGTTTTCCTTAAGCCTCAATCCACCCCAAGATCATATTGCATCCGAGCAGGATTTCTTTGACGCGGCAGACCGTGCTGAAGAGAAGCTGGGATTGCGCGGTCAGCCGCGCGCCATCATTATCCACGAGAAAGAAGGCCGGAGGCACGCTCATGTGGTGTGGTCACGCATCGATGGGGAAGAAATGAAAGCGATCAATCTTCCGCATTTTAAAACCAAACTCAGAGATTTATCCCGTGATCTGTACTTGGATCATGGGTGGGTGCTGCCTGATGGACTGGCAACCTACGGTAACAAGAATCCCCTCAATTTCACCTTGGCCGAATGGCAGCAAGCTAGACGTCAAGATGCCGATCCAAGAGAAATCAAACAAGTCTTCCGTGAAGTGTGGGAACGGTCAGATACACGCAAGTCGTTTAGCAATGGTCTTGCGGAGCGAGGATACTTTATTGCCAAAGGAGATCGGCGCGGCTTTGTGGCTGTGGACGTGAATGGAGATATTTTCTCTCTGTCCCGGTTGATCGGTGAAAAGGCCAAGGCAGTTAAAGCAAAGCTTGGATCAACTGACGATCTTCCTTACGTGACAGATGTTCGTGCTGATGTTCGATCCAAAGTGACAGGACAACTCAAAGCCTTCATCGAACAAACCAAAGCTAAGCATAAAAAAGATGCAAAGCCTTTAATGGATCAGAAATCCGCGATGACGAGCCAGCACAGGCTTGAACGCAAGCGCCTCAAAGACGGCCAAGAGAAACGTTGGCAGGAGGAAACCAAAGCCAGACAAGAGCGCCTGAACAAAGGGTTGCGCGGCCTGTTCGATAAATTGACTGGCAAGAACAGCAAGATGCAAAAGCACAATCAAGCGGAAGCTATACGTTGCGCGAAACGCGACCAAGATCAGCGTAACGATCTGGTTCTCTCTCAGATTCGCGAGCGGCAAGCACTGCAAGCTCAGTTCAGAAAGCTGCGGGATAAACAAGTGCAGGACCGCAAAGTTTTGGCTCGTTCAATTGGGCAAGCACTGCGGGCGCATAGAAATGCTGAGTATCAAAGTAGTTCGAGAAACCGTGATCGCGGACCAACTTTTTCTATCTAATTGTTGAACTTGCTAACCTGACCCTGCCCCCAAGAGGCTCGTTCGCTGTGTGAATGCGCTCACCTCTTGGGGATATGGTCATTACATCCACCATCCCTACAGCGCTGTGTCTATGCGCAGGATGGTGGTGATTGTGCTACTCGAACTTACTATCTTCAAGGATTGAACGAGACGCTTTGCTGCCTTGTTTATACCCGGGCAGAATTTTCCCTATGAATGGGATACTTTCAGTGGTGCGGCCACCGCTGTTAGCACGGTCGATAATATTATTATACATAGCTTCAGGTGAATCTTGATTGCGCGCTGTCCTTTCCGAAGTAACCGTCTGCGGATTGTCGGCAAAGGCTGGTACAGGGCCAAATATATTGGCTAATGAAACTCCAACGGTTAGAGCAATAGCTTTTTTCATCGGGCAGCCCTCACATCATCTACGTATTGCTGTGTAACAGATTTTTCTGCTGGGAACTTTGAGGCAAAAAACGAAAACATCTCATCATCAGTCTCTCGAAGAACTGTGGTTGCCGTATTATGCCGGAATTGGATCGTCTCCAGATTATCCAGTGGATAAGAGGAAGCCCAGACAGAAGAATAGTAGTCATCGCGATATCTAGTACATTCTGTCTTTACAACACTGTCGGCTACACGTCCTTCGGCAACCTTTTCGTGTTCAATATTTTTTACAATATACGCTTCAAGTAAGCAATTGCGATACGCGGAGCGATTTTCGGCTAGACTTGCCACTGCGCCAGACATTGCTGGTAGGGAGGCAGCATCCAACGCCTGCGCTATAGGACTGACGGGTTGGTAATTAGTTCCACTCACACACGCACTGACAGCGATTGTTCCCACGAACAGCGCTCCCGTTAAAAGTTTCATTTTCACAGGTACTTATCCTTCCATCTTAGTTCATACGCTAGTCTAGCGAAATCAGTTTCCCTGTAAAACAAAATTTCCCGCCATGCGCGAGCACGAATACCCGTTTCGACCCGCTATATACCCACGCGCCGGTCTCCTTGCACTTATTATCCTCAAGGCACTTTCAACCTTTTCAAGGAGAGTGCCATGAACTGGCAAAACAAACTGGCGGTCCTGATGACAGCCGCGACAATCATTGCAACAGATGGCGATGGGGCCTTTGCGCAAAACCTGTTTGGCGGCAATGGATACAATAATTACCAGGCCCAATATTACTTCGAAATGACACTGGCCCGAATTGCCATGATGGTGATCTCGGTCGGCACCGGTTTTGCGATTGGGTGGTTCCTATCCCCGCAAGCAAAAGAACTCCGCCGCATTATATTGATTGGCCTTGGCTGCCTTGCGTTGGCTGTCGCCGTTTTCAACAATGGTGTGTTGGGATGGGGCACCGCATGGCTGATCTCATTCATCGGCTTCTTCGTCGCCCTCGGCTATTGGGTGGGGCGTGGTGTCAAAGCCATGCTTCAAACCCCCACAACCTTTGGGTCAAGCAAATGGGCAAACCTCGACCACATGGAAGACAAAGGCCTATTTGGGATCGACGGTATTGTTCTGGGGTCTGTCATCAATGAAGATGGATATGAAGAGGCCTTCTCATATAAGGGGGATCGTCATCTTCTGACCGTGGCCCCAACGCGGTCGGGCAAAGGCGTATCTCACATCGTTGTCAATTTGCTCAGCTATGAAGGATCGGCCCTTGTGATCGATCCCAAGGGTGAGAATGCCATGATCACGGCCAATGCCCGGACAGAGATGGGGCAGCAAGTATATGCTGTTGATCCGTGGCACACATCAGGCCTGCCGGTTGCGCGGTTTAATCCGCTGGATTGGCTGGAGCTGGGCGATGTCGATGCCGTAGAAAACGCGATGCTCTTGGCTGACGCCCTGGTCCAAAAAGAAAACCATGGCGATAGCTTTTGGGCGGAGGAGGCCAAGGCGCTCTTGCAGGGCCTGATCCTTTACGTGGCATTTGATGAGGAGTTTGAAGGCCGTCGCCATCTTGGTACGATGCGTGATCTGTTGTTGCTTAGCGGCGATGAACTGACCGCGCTGTTCCAGAAAATGGCAAAGTCACCCCATCAAATTGTGCGCTCGACAGGGGCGCGGTCCTTGCAAAAAGAACCAAAGCTGATGGCCAATGTGTTGGCATCGGCCCAAGCCGAAACCCACATGCTGGATCTGTCTCTTATACACATCTGACGCTGCCGACGACCCCCTAC
>OJDK01000777.1_pt1 | contig 10480 bp, 10 predicted proteins | sample 1592791 | NCBI WGS metagenome assembly OJDK01 (sample SAMN05416878, study PRJEB24817) | seawater metagenome | isolation source: Sea water | place: Canada:Atlantic | collected 2013-11
ATATTATACAAATGGTATGCCAAAATTTTTATTTTGTGGCGACAAGATTAACTATAATTTTCAACCTTACCTATTACCCCTTTATAAAATTGTTTCATAAATTTAAAATCGGCAATCATATTTTCAGTAGGATAAAAAGGTTCTGAAATCTTGTTCTGTTTGTTTTTAAAGTCTAAGGTAAACATTATAATTGGTACGTTTGCTGCCTTAGCAATATAATAAAATCCTGTTTTCCATTCTTCAACTTTTTTTCTTGTACCTTCAGGTGCCAATGTTAATCTAAACTCATCTTCTTGCTTAAACAATTCTGCTATAGCTTCAACTTTTTTTTGACCTGAGGTACGATCTAGGGCTTTTCCTCCAACTGCTCTAAAATAATAACCAAATGGCCATTTAAACAATTCCTTTTTAGCAATAAAATTTGTTTTTACACCTGTTACTTTTCGTAATAAAATTGCTATAATGAAATCGTACCAACTGGTATGTGGCAATGCTATAATGACCGCTTTATTTACCGTGTCCTTTGAAAAGTTAGTATTCCCAACGATTTTCCAACCTAAAATCTTGAAGTAAATAAATTTAGCTAACCAGCGCATCTTACATTTTTTTGTAAAGCTCTAGTAACTTTTCGCGAGTGATGGTCTTTTTCCAATTTTTTCCTATTGCATTTTCCCATAATGGCTCTAAGCTCAGTGCAACATCTATCATAGTATCAAATTGCTGTGGTTCTAAACCAGCGCATATGTCTTTTGGCAACTTTACATTGTGCTTTTCCTTCATCTGCTTAAAGAGCTTTACACCTTCAGGATAGTAATCTTCTAAATGATCAAAAACGATACAATTACCAATGCCATGTTTTACACCCAAAAGATATCCCAACCCATAGCTCATAGCGTGTGCTACACCAACTTGAGAGTAGGCTATACTCATTCCGCCATGCCATGAAGCCATCATTAATTTATCTTGAGCATCTTCCGTACTTAATGTGTCTTCAAAGAATATTTCTTTACATAGTTGAAAAGCCTTTTCTCCATAACTCTGACTAAATGCATTTAGATATGTTCCGTTTAAGGATTCAACACAATGTACAAAACAATCCATACCAGTATAAAACCATTGATCCTTTGGCACATCCTTAGTTAATTCTGGATCTAAAATAACTTGGTCAAAAGGTGTATGGTCACTATTAATTCCGAGTTTACGAATAGGTCCTGTTAAAATAGTTGTACGAGAAACTTCTGCACCTGTACCAGAAATTGTAGGTATGCCTACATGATAAATTGCAGGATTTTTAATTAAATCCCAACCTTGATAATCTTTGGATTCCCCTTTGTTGGTTAACATTAAGGACACTGCTTTAGCAATATCCATTACAATACCACCACCTATGCCTATAATACCAGAGGGTAGTTCGCTGTATTCTAGAATAATATCCTCAACTAATTGGTCTATTTGTGAAGTTTTAGGTTCTTCTTTTGTTGGAATGTAAATAATTTTATCCTTGTAAGACAAGGTAATTCTTGAAGTTAACCAATGATTGCCCTTAAAAACATCATCTACATAAAATATGAATGGTGCATTACGTCCATTGCGCTTTGAGGCAATAATTTCATCAAGCTGGTTGAAACTACCACGCCCAAATACAACTCTGGACACCATTGGATAATTTTTGTACGTCATTTACTTTATATCTTTTACAAAAATAAAAACTAAGTTTCTATTTCTCGTCTTTGAAAACGTTTAATATTTCGGTTAAGCTTTCAATGGTAATATAATCTTCACCATTACCTTCTTTCTCTGTAACTTTTTCATGTTGCCATGTGGTATGAAACGGTATATGGATTGCTTGCGCTCCTATACCAATTAATGGTAACACATCAGATTTTAACGAATTACCAACCATAAGAAATTCTTTGGGCTTAATCTCTAAATGACTTAAAAGTTTGGAATAATTAGATTCCTGCTTTTCGCTCAACACTTCAATATGATGAAAATACTGAAGTAAACCCGATTTTTCTAATTTTCGTTCTTGATCTAATAAATCTCCTTTTGTAGCTACTATTAATTTATAGTCTTCTGATAACTCCCTTAATACATCTTCTACCCCATCTAAAAGTTCAATGGGTTTGTTAATCATTCTTTTACCAATGTCTAAAACAGCTTCAATAACTTGATTGGACACTGTTTTATTTGAGAGCTCTAAAGCCAATTCAACCATTGACAATACAAAACCTTTTACACCATAACCATAGGTTGGAAGATTTTTTATTTCCATCTTAAAGAGTTCTTGGTCTATTTTATTTGGAGTTTCATATTTAGAAAGTAACAAACCAAATTCTTCTTCGGCTTCTCTAAAATAGGTTTCATTAACCCAAAGTGTATCGTCTGCATCAAAACCTATAACTTTTATGTCTTTATAGTTTACCTCCACAAACGCTTTGCTTTTTCTAAATCTTCAGGTGTGTCAATCTCTACACCTTGTACTTCGGTTTCTACCATTTTAATCCGCTTTCCGTATTCCAAATAACGGATACATTCTATCTTTTCACTAGCTTCAATAAATTTCATTGGCAATACTGTGAAATCCATAAGTGCTTGCTTTCTAAAAGCATAAATTCCTTTGTGTTTAAAATATCGAGCATTTGCGTTTTTATCCCTTGGAAAAGGTATAGGACTTCTGGAAAAGTAAAGAGCAAAGTTATTTTGATCTACAATCACTTTTACTGTATTAGGATTATTTATTTCCTCCCAATCGGTAATCTCTACCATTAAAGATGCTAAATCGATTTCCTTCTGTTTATCATCTTTAAAAACCTCAAGTAATTTTTTTAAACTTTTACCTTCAGTGAAGGGTTCATCCCCTTGTACATTTACAACTATGTCACAATCTACTTTTGCGACAGCTTCAGCAATTCTATCACTTCCTGATTCGTGCTCATTTTTGCTCATTATGGCCTTTCCTCCGTTATTTACAATTTCATTATAGATAATTTCACTATCTGTAACCACATAGACTTCACTAAAAAGTTGAGTTGCCACTGTAGCTTCGTAGGTACGAAGTATAACAGATTTACCTGCCAAATCTTGCATCAGTTTACCTGGAAACCGAGAAGCACTATAGCGTGCAGGTATCATAGAAATTATCTTCATTTTATATAATTGTTGAATTTCAAAAATAACGTTTTATGATTGTTTAAACTTATTTGCCTTAATTTTTTTTATTTCAATTTTGAGCTAAATTTTGGTTTAAAGTAATGCTGATTACCAAATTGATAATCACTTTAATTCTATGTATTTTCTACAAACATTTCGTCTTTAAAACCAATTAAATAGAGCTTCTCCTTTGCTCGTGTAACTGCTGTATAAAGCCACCTAATATAATCTTTGTCCATCCCGTTTGGCAGATAAGGTTGTTCTACAAAAATAGTGTTCCACTGCCCACCTTGAGATTTATGACAGGTAATTGCGTATGAAAACTTAACCTGAAGAGCATTGAAGAAATTGTTGTTTTTAACTCCTAAAAATTTTTTATAATTTGATTTTTCATTTACATAATCTTTCATCACCTCTTGATACAAACGGTTAGAATCCTCATAGGTTAACGATGCGCTTTCAACTGAGATAGTATCTAACATCAGTACGGTTTCAAATGGTTGCATTTTTGGATAATCTACCATTTTTACTTTAACTTCAGCAAACCTAAAACCATAGAGTTCTTTAATACTGAAAATTTCTAATACCTCAATAATATCGCCATTTGCTATAAAGCCCGCTTCTGTTGTAGGCTTTACCCAAAAGTAATTGTTCTTTACAACCATGAGATAATCTCCTGCTGAAATTTCACTCTCATTAAATAGAATTCGCTGTCTAATCTGCTGATTATACATATTGGCCCTTTTATTACTCCTTACTATAATAACGGTTTCTTCGTAGCCCTCATTACTGTACGCATCATTAATGGCATCCATAATTTCATGTCCATCAATAAGCCTAACAACATCTTTAAATGGATTAACATCAAATTTAAAACTTTCATAAAAACCAGTATCCAATACGGCTCGCAACTCGGTAGCGTTTTGCAAGATTCCGGAGTCTTGTTCTTGCCTTACAACTTCGTCAAGCTCAATACTGGTGACATCTTTATTATAGTTTAAATCAAGCTTATCACCATCAAGAGCCGGACTTAAATCTGATTTTACTGGTGGCAATTGTGCTTTATCCCCAATTAACAATAACTTACAATTGTGCCCTGAATAGACATATTGCATTAAATCATCTAAAAGCGAACCGTTTTCAAATAATTTTGTATCTGATGGAGCGTCTGGTATCATTGAAGCCTCATCAACAATAAATATGGTATTGCGGTGCTTATTGGGTTGCATTACAAATTTTACACCACCTCCCTTATCTTTTTTTGGAAAATAAATTTTTTTGTGAATCGTAAACGCTTCCTTCTTTGAGTAATTAGAAATCACTTTAGCCGCTCTACCTGTTGGTGCCAGTAAAACAGCACTTTTTTTAGCTTGCCATAAATTAGAAACCATTGCTCCTATAATACTTGTTTTACCTGTGCCTGCATAACCTTTTAATAGATATAAACTGTTTTTTGAAGTATCAAAGACAAATTGCGAGAGTTGCATCAACACCATGTCTTGTTTAGATGTTGGTTGAAAAGGAAACTTGGATTTTAAAACGGTATAAAATGCAGAAGCATTGGTAATCATAGAAAATTAAATATAAAGCAAGATAGCACTATTATTACTTTTAAGTAAGCGGAATGTAACTTCATATTTAAATTATGCGTTTTTTATTTTAGATAATTTTTACGAACAAAAAAAAATTGTAGATTTGCGTTAGACCTAATTAATAAGAAAAAATATGTTAAATGTAATTATTGCTGTCGTAGTCATTATACTGTTGACCATTGGTATTGTTTGGCTGATAGATAAGTTTGTACCCAAAAAAATAAAACCTGTTATCAACCTAGTACTTTGGGCTTTAATTATTTATTTAGGATATATCACTTTTATGTCGATTTATCAAGAAATTAAATTCAACCAATTAAAAGAGAAGCGCTATATTACTGTCATTGAAAAACTTCAAAAAGTTAGAGACGCACAATTAGCTTACAAAGAAGTAAACGGAAACTACGCAGACTCTTTTGATAAACTAGTTCGATTTGTTGATACTGCACAAGTACCAATTACACAAAGACGAGATACATTAGTATTGGATGAAGAAAGAACACGTGCTTTTGGTGGTGTTGAAACAATGAAGACATTAACTTTGATCGATACTTTAGATTATTACTCTGTTAAGGATTCTATTTTTAATGGAAATGCTTCTTACAAGAATATGGCAAATGTTGGTGTTGGAAAAGAAGGCGCTAAATTCGATATTAAAGCAGGTACCTTAGATGATATTCCTGTATTTGAAGTAAGTGTAGATAAAGCTGTCGTTTTAGATGGACAAGAAGCATATTTAATTGAAAAAGAAAAACAAGCTGTTTCTATTGCTGGTGTAAAGGGACCAAAAATTAAAGTTGGTTCTATGGAAGAAATAACTACTAGTGGAAACTGGGGTAAAGACCTTGCTAACGAACAATAGTTTTGGATAAAAACAATATCAAAGAACTGTCCATTCAAGTAAATTTGAATGGACTTTCTTTTTGCATTCTAAATAGAACCACTTATACCATTGAGTACATAAATACTCTACCTTTTGAGAATAAGCTAACACCTTTTGACACACTTAACCGTTTAAAAACAGAACTCAGCTCTAATACCATTTTCTCTGAGCCCTTCAACAGTGTAACTATAGTTCATCAAAACGAACTTTCTTCGTTAGTTCCTAAAACGCTTTATAGTGAAGAACAAAAAGCGGATTTTTTAAAGTTCAATTCAAAAATTCTTAGAACCGATTTTATTACCCAAGATGACATTTTTATAAATGAATCAGTCAACGTTTATATACCTTACGTAAATATTAACAATTACATCTTTGAAACCTTCGGAGAGTTCATCTATAAGCATTCGTCCACAATACTAATTGACACCATTCTTCAAAAGAAAAATGTTGGTGAACAAACAGAAGTTTTCATTAATATCAACGCTAAATCTATTGAGGTATTAGTTATAAAAAATAATAACCTACAGTTATTTAATAGTTTTGAGTACAACAACAAAGAGGACTTTATTTACTATGTATTATTTGTATTTGAACAATTAAAATTAGATGTGGAAACAACACTTGTAAATTTAAGTGGACAAATAGATGAAAACGATGCACTCTTCAATATTATTTACACTTATGTAAGACATATTGAAATTCTAAAACCTGACGTAAAATTCAAGTTAAATGACACTGTAAATAAAAATAAATTACATCATCATTATTTAATCTTAAACACCTTTTAATGCGAATTATATCAGGTAATTTTAAAGGAAGGCGAATTACAGCACCCAAAAAACTTCCGGTAAGGCCAACTACAGATATGGCCAAGGAGGCACTTTTTAATATTTTAAATAATCAATACTATTTCGATGATATTTCTGTATTGGATTTATTTTCTGGTACAGGAAATATAAGTTATGAATTTGCCTCAAGAGGCACTGAAAATATTACTGCGGTAGATGCTGATTACGGTTGCATAAAATTTATAAACCAAACTGCAGATTCTTTAGAAATGAAGATCACTACCATAAAAAGTGATGTATTTAAATTTCTTGAAAAATCAAAACAAAAACACACTATCATTTTTGCAGACCCTCCTTATGGTTTTGAGTTAGAAACATTTTCTAAAATTCCTGAGTTAGTATTTCAAAATGAATTACTTGAAAATGAAGGTTTGCTTATAGTTGAACATTCCAAACATACAGATTTAAGTCAGTTAGAACATTTTTCTTATTCTAAAAACTACGGAGGCAATGTATTCAGTTTTTTTAAAACTAACTGATTATCAAAAATGTAGGTTAATTCTTAATTGTTTTTTTTCACTACATTTGTGAGCCTTAACAGAGAAGTTTCTGTTTTTATCTCTACATGTTTCTTTTTCAATTGTTATGGTTAAAACGCTTTTAACCAAAACCAAACAATTATGAAAAATTTAAAAATGAGGTTTTCAATCTTAATTACCGTGTGCTTTGTCTTTCACTTTGCAAATTCACAAAATGCCCAACCAAGAATGTTTGTTGTACACACAGACAATGTAAAATTTGATATGATTCCACAGTATGAGGAAGTGAGCAAACAATTACATGATGAACTCGTAAAGCAAAAATCACCTGCCACATACACTACTATAAGTATAGAGGACGGTAGATATGTTTATGTTTCGCCAATTAAAAATATGGCAGATTTAGATAAAAACCCTATGGAAGAAACCATCAAAAAAATGGGTGAAGAAAAAGCAGGGGTTTTATTTGATAAAATGGACAATTGTTATGACACTCATTATGACTATGTTTTGCACCATTCCTCTGATTTATCATACATGCCAAATGGTTATTCCGTTGCCAACAAGAATGCTCGCGAATATCATTACTTGTATTATCCTCCAAAAAATGCTAAAGCAATGAAAAAAGCAATGGCTGATGTAAAGAAGATGTTTAAAGATAAAGGAATTAAAAACGGTTATAACGTTTACCATAGTGGTTTTGGCACTTCAGGAAATTATTACATGGTAGAAATAGCAGGTGAAGATTCTGCAAGTATTGCTATGGGTGGAAAGGAAAACGATAAGCTTATGGGAGAAGATGGTAATGCTGCTATGTACGGAGTTATTTCTTTGACATCTAAGTACGATCAAGTTAATGGCAATATCAGACCGGATTTAAGTTATACACCTTCAAGTAAATAAAAAGCAATTAAATTTAAAATCTAATAGAAAACCCTTCACTTTAAGTGAAGGGTTTTTTAAGTTTAAGCAAATCTATAAGCCGAATTCTGTACTCAAAAGAGCCCTTATCATTTATCTACGTTTACTGTTACCAGCAAACTTTAGCTGCCTACCCTCCAACAATCGAGCGTGCAGCCCTCAAACGTTGGTATACATGACATTGCACCTCATAGAGTTTACCTGGTTTCACTACAGCATTACCTGTACATACTTTCTGTTGCACTTTTCCTAATCTTACGACTGGTGGCTGTTAGCCACTATGATTGCACTTTGGTGTTCGGACTTTCCTCCATTCTAAAAAAAGAATAGCGATAAGGCGATTTGCTCTTTGCAAAATTACAATAAACAAATTTCAAATTATATTATAGAAATCATTAAAAAGTAACATATTAAACTACTCTTTTTTTTTTTTAATTTACAACTCACAACTTTCAACTCTTTTTGTTAATAACTCATATTAAATTTAAGCTGCTAAAAATGGCTATTTATAGGTTATTATTAAATTTGTAGTTGAGTAATTTTTCCGATGGAGCATTTCGTAGTATCAGCACGCAAATATAGACCCCAAACCTTTAAGGATGTTGTGGGTCAGCAAGCTATTACCAATACTTTACTCAATGCTATTGAGCACCACCATTTAGCACAAGCATTATTGTTCACAGGTCCTCGTGGAGTTGGTAAAACAACTTGTGCACGTATCTTGGCAAAGATGATTAACAGTGATGGTAACACGAGCGAAGATGAAGATTTTGCTTTCAATATTTTTGAGCTGGATGCTGCATCTAATAACTCAGTGGATGACATTCGTAACTTAACAGACCAAGTCCGCATTCCTCCTCAAGTTGGTAAATACAAAGTTTATATTATTGATGAAGTTCATATGCTATCTGCAGCAGCTTTTAATGCATTTTTAAAAACACTGGAAGAACCACCAAAGCATTGTATTTTTATTTTAGCGACCACTGAAAAGCACAAGATTATTCCAACAATATTATCTCGATGCCAAATTTTTGACTTTAAACGCATAACAGTTACCGATGCAAAAGAATATTTAAAATACATTGCAGAAGAACAAGGTATCACAGCTGAAGACGATGCCTTACACATCATCGCCCAAAAAGCAGATGGTGCTATGCGTGATGCACTTTCAATATTTGACCGTGTAGTTAGTTTTTCTGGTAAGAACCTAACACGGCAAGCCGTTACCGAAAACCTAAACGTACTCGATTACGAAACGTATTTTGAGAGTACCGATTTAATTTTGGAAAATAAAATTCCGGAACTGTTGCTACAATTCAACACTATACTTTCAAAAGGGTTTGATGGGCATCATTACATTGCAGGTTTGGCTTCACATTTTAGGGATTTAATGGTTTGTAAAAACCCTTCTACCTTAGAGTTATTAGAAGTTGGTGACGATACCAAACAAAAATATATTGAACAGTGCCATAAAACATCTCATAGCTTTTTGATGCAAGGTATCCAAATGGCTAATGATTGCGACTTAAAATATAAAACCAGCAAAAACCAACGCTTATTAGTTGAATTAACGCTAATGCAACTTGCCTCTATCACTTTTGATGGAGAAAAAAAAAACACTAGGCACTTCATAATTCCTCCTTCATACTTTGAGGCAAAAGGCATTAAACCTATTCCTGTTAAAAAGCCAAATTTAGAAGAAAAAATCGCAGAGAAAGAACCTGTAGAGTCGGGAAATACAACTTCAGAAGCACCCACTTCAGTTGTTGAAGAACCTAAAGTAGTTCCAAAGATTTCTATTGAAAAACCTAAAAAAGCAACTTCAGGATTATCCCTAAAAAGCATTCGTGAAAAGAAAGAACATCTTATTAAACAAATGGATGTTGTAATTGACGAAGAAAATTTACCTAGAGAACCTGTTACCCAAGAGGCTTTAACAAAAGCTTGGAAAGCCTACACAGAAAAGATGGATAGAAAAGGAGAGAAGATTATGGCTTCAATTCTTCAAATGGATAAACCTAAACTAAAAGACACCACTATCTATTTAACTTATTCTAATAACACCAATAAGATTGAATTACAGCGTGCTGAGTTCCCCTTAATGGCTTTCTTAAAGAAAACACTTCTTAATTACGATTTAAAATTGAATATTACCGTAAATGAAGAGGTGGCAAAAAAATACGCATTTACTCCACAAGAAAAGTATGAAAAACTAAGAGAGAAAAACCCTAATATCGAATTGTTAAGACAAACATTTGGTTTAGATATTTAAAAGTTATGAGATATGTAGTTGGTATTTTAATTGTAATGGTTCTAGGTTTTACCAGCTGTGACGGTCGTAAAACAAAAAATCAAGCACTTAATGAAAGTGTTGATAATTTTAAGAAAACGGTTACTATACAGGTTGATAAGTTTGTACCAGAAAAATATGCTGAAAGAAAAGTAGACACCACCTTATTTAATGGTTTTAAAATAAAAATTAAACATTATACTGATATGGATAATAGTGTTCTCTTTTCAAAAATTAAAGACACTATTAATTATCAAACCCATTATCTGTCTCTTATACACATCTCCGAGCCCACGAGACCGAGGCTGATCTCG
>OJDK01000781.1_pt1 | contig 10463 bp, 10 predicted proteins | sample 1592791 | NCBI WGS metagenome assembly OJDK01 (sample SAMN05416878, study PRJEB24817) | seawater metagenome | isolation source: Sea water | place: Canada:Atlantic | collected 2013-11
CGAGATCAGCCTCGGTCTCGTGGGCTCGGAGATGTGTATAAGAGACAGTTATGAAGTTATTGCTGGTGGACGCCGACTCAACGCCCTGAACCACCTTCTTGCCGAGGGAAAGATCGACGCCGAGTTTCCAGTCCGGTGCGTCGTGAAGACCGAATCCGAAGCCATCGAAGCCAGTCTGGCCGAAAACTATCGCTCGGACATGCATCCCGCTGATCGATTCATTGCCTACAAGGCCATGCTGGATGCAGGGCGATCCATCGAAGACATCGCGAAGCGGTTCGGTAAGCCTGTCACCGAAGTCAGAAAGCTACTGAAACTCGGGGCTGTCTCTCCGGTGATTCTGGATGCCTTCAGAGCACAAGAGATGAACTTTGACATGGTCATGGCCTTTACCGTCAGCGACGATCAGAAGGCTCAGGAATCCGTCTTCGCAGAGGTAAAAGAGCAATACCACCCCTCTCCCCGATTCGTGCGGCAAAAACTGCTCAACACGGATGTTACAACTGACGACACCACCTTTAAATTTGTCGGACAGGAAGCCTATGAGGCAGCCGGTGGCACCCTCTCAGAGGATTTGTTCGCGGACAACCAGTACGTCAACGACGTAGACCTCCTGAATCGTCTGGCTGATGAGAAGCTCGAAAAGCTGCAAGAGTCTTTCAAGGCAGAAGGCTGGAGCTTCGTGGAGGCTACGCTGGATGGCGGATACAGCCACCCACTTCGATTTGCACCGTGTATCGATGGTGAAATCATCACCGCACCAGACTCTGTTGTGCATGAGTTTGAAGCGAAGGAACGGGAGCTTGAGGGACTGATGGAAGCGGTCTCAAACCACGAGGATGAAGAAGCCAATGAGCGGTTCCGTCAACTGAACGAGGAATTAAGTGACCTGAAGGAAACTATCGACGCCTCACGAGAATTCTCCGACGAGCAGAAGCAGTCAACAGGGGTTCTTCTTTCGGTGGACTTCCGAACAGGTGAGCTGGTGACCAAGATTGGCATCGCTTTGCCGAAGAAGCAGTCCGAAAAGGCGCAAAATGAAGATGGCACAGTAGTCGAGGCACCCCAACCGACTGAGAGCAACGCGCTTAAAAGCGATCTTGAGGCATACCGGCTCCAGGCACTTGAGGCTGCGGTGATGCAGAAAGCCGAAATCTGTCTGGACATGACCGTTTTCACAATGGCCAAGGCGGTCCTTGCAGGTTCAACGTGGTACCGGAAACCTCTTGGGATCGATCTGGATGTAAACACCTTCTCCGCCACGAAAGACATTAAAGAAACCTCCGCAGCTGCTGAAATCCGAAAGCACCGTGACGCTCTGGACCTGAACTGGCTGGCTCAAGAAGGTGATTTGGAGCAGTTCAAGGCATTCCAGAAGCTCTCGAAGGCGAACAAGTTGAACATCCTCGCCCATTGCAGTGCTCAAACGCTCCGCTGTGCGACCAATGAAGTTGAGCAATACGTGGCTAAACAGATCAAGTTCGATCTGAGTGAACACTGGCAGCCGACCAAGGCGAATTACTTCAACAGGATCAAGAAAGGCAAGCTCATCGAAATCCTGAAAGACCTGAAAGGCGATGAGTTCGCTTTGTCTCAGGCAGACGCCAAGAAAGGCGATCTGGCGGCGATTCTGGATGAGTTAGACGAGACAAAAGGCTGGCTCCCAGAGTCACTCACCAAAGCTGCATAGGAGGGCAAAAAGCGTAAAGAAGGGAGTCGAAGCAGGCTCCCTTTTTTTGTTTCAGACTTGCCAGTGAAGCTTTGTCGTGTATACCTAGAGAGTACGGCGGCCAATAGTCCTGACTATGTCTCCATAAGTTGGCCGGAACGGCCACATTATGGTCGCAAGTGAATCGGCAAATTTTCCACAAATTCTGTGGATAACTGTATTGATAAATCGCGTGGTCGGTCGTCCAGCGCAGACCTTACTTGGACTTGTCACAATAGATTATTTTTTGAACAGGACTCAGAGTCATGGTCAAGACAATCGTTCACAACGGAATAGCCCGAAAGTGCAGCCTTGGCGCAGGCATCGCGCTGCTGGTTCTGGTCAGCCTGTATGCCGGTGATGGTGTCTCATTCCAAGAGACTTGGGGATGGATTTTCGGTGGCCTGATGTGTGGATTTGCTGCGATTCACCCGATTTCGAAAGTCTACGAGCGGTCTGCCCAGAAGTACGGCGAACACTGGTGGTTCAAAGTGATGGTGTGGCTGGTCAGCACGGCTCTCGCATTGGTTCTGGCGGCAATCTCGGTTATCTGGCGAATACTGCGTGGTGATGGTTCTGAGGAATATGACGATCACAGAGCCCCAGGTTCTGTATTCAAAGAGCCGCTTCATCCTACCGATGCTGTTTACGATCAGTCTCACGAGGTCTACTACGGCAACGAACCACCCTCTCCTTTCGGAAGATAAAATCCCCGATCAAGTCGTCGGCGATTGGCGAAATTCTGAGAAAAGCGAGACTTAAATTAAGTAGACATAGATTTCAAGACTCGCGACTGCGAACGATGGTTCCCTGCGGTCGCAAAGCGAACATTCAGATAATGTTTAAAACCTAGGGGCGCTCGACGGTCCCAAAGCGAACGTTCAGGCGGATAGACCAACACTTTCTCTCGCGAGAAATTCCGCCTCATTTTAGAAAGATCCGCAATACTGGGATGGAACCCGCACGGTATGTAACTTTAGGGGGCGAATGCAGGGATATAAAGAGCCTTGTCTGGAGTAATTGAGTTTGCCGAATCGGAATCCAGTGAGGAATCCCGAATATTCATCCTTGCGGTATCGGTTAAGGGCATGCGAGTATTTCAACGCTCGTAGTAAAAAGGTAGAGCATTCGATTTCATTGGTAGATTGGCAAATTATCATGCTAAGAACGCTAGCAGTTTTCGTTTTGTGCTTCTGCATTTCCGTCAATGCCAGCTCACGCACTGAAGAAATTCGCATGGGCGGGATTAAGGTCGTCATACCAGCACCGAATGGTTTCGTCTCATTGAGGAGTGTGAGCCCAACAGAGTTCCAGAGACTATCTCGCATATTTTCTGAGAGTGTTAATACAGTCTCTATATTCGTAGAAGACAAGTATGTTGCGGAACTGATGAAGCGTGGAACTGCTGACATTTCAAGGTTCTATGCTGTACACGCTCCCGAGTCAGGCAACCTAGACCTCACTTACGAAAGATTTCGCGAAGTAAGAGATAGACTAAAAAAGCGCTTAGCAAAAAATGATGGAAACAAATTGCTCAACGAGCTAGAAGAGAAAAGAGCAATAGACTACAGTGCGCTCGGAATATTCTATGATAACAATTATTCCATAGGTTACCTGGACATAGTAAATAACAATTTACGCTCAAACAAAGCGCCTGCCCCGGACGTAGTTTTGCTAACCACAAATATTGTAAATGTCGGAAGACTCCTGTTATTCAATACTTACTCGCAATACAACACACCTGACGATTTAAAGTGGATTAAAAAGACCTCCGAATCTTGGTCAAAAGACATATACCAAGAAAATAACATTTTCGCCAATGAAGACTGGAGAGAAAAACTGGGCAATATTCTTGATAATAAAAAACAAAATTATTAATGCATTCAGGAAACTTCCTACTACTGTACTAACTGAAAAAAATTCAATGTCAACGGGCGAACATAGGGCCTCTAATATTTGGCGAATGCTTGCTCTAGCCTTACTTCTATTGTCAGGACCGTCAAAAGCAGACAGCATTATATTTTCCAAAGATATTGAAGAGCGCTTCTCCTATAAAGATTGGGTCTCGCATAAAACTGAGTCCGGACAATGTCGGCCAACAGTTGAGTTTCTGATTGGAGGTTCTGTAAACATCCCTGTTTTAGTTGCACCGTTAGTTAAAGTTTTCCGCCCGTTAGTGTTTCGCCAGATATTTCTATGGCGTCAGGTCCTCCAGTGAATTGCAGGGGCAGGAGTAACGGATTCATGCGGCTTGGGAAAAGTCCGCTTTAGTGGTCTTCTGACAGTTTCCGAATGTTCGCTTCGGTGTAAGGGTCTCGCGTGGGATGCGGGACGGGCGCAAAGCGGACAGTCAAGGCTACCCGTCATTGCCGGCCCAACGCCGCCATCATTTCTCAGATGACTGAAGGTAACCGCGAAGTCTACTCCTCCTTTACCAACACAAACCCGGAGTCAACGAGTAGGCCATCACGATATTCAGAGGAATAAAGGAGGTTTGAGTCAGCTCCACTATGGCCGGAGAACACTAATACGCCGCATTCAGATTTATTGATATTACTATTCACTAACTCTAAGGCAGTATAATTTCCGGAAAAAGGAAGCTGAAAAATATCTCCACCGCAGGACCCCCAGTAATTATTTGTATAAGCGGTATTAAAGTAAACCTTTGCGAACGTGGTTTCGATAATCCTATTTATAGAACAGCTTCTTTTAGATGGCTTTTTTGGGTCGCGAAATTCAACTTCACGACTATTAATATCTATGATAACTTTAATTTTTGAATTGCTATTTATCTCTTCATCCGCCTGTTTTCCACAATAAGCAGCCGACTTGAATCCACTTGACCTCCATGTTCCAGATAATTGCTCATTCAAATTAGAGTCATTATGCTTCGTTTTTTCAGCATGGATAAGATCTCTAATTTCGAGGATTCTATTTTTAGTAACTTTGAAAATGCATGCCTGGTTTCTGCCACAGGTGTTCCGAGATTTAATAAATTTAATCTGTTCAGACTTTAAGCTTCGATATGCAATATCTGTGAGAAAAACTTTAGCTTTTTTGTATTCCGTAGCCAAAATATTGTCTTGCTTTGCCAGTCGCGGACTTTGGCAAATAGTTTTTTCTCCCACCTCACGAGCTTGAGTGCAGTCAAAAGACGGGTCAACTATCGAGTCATTCACCAAAACGTATGGTGTTCCGTCATCGTTAAACCAGAATACGATTTCTTCATTTGAATTGTACCAAACATAAAAGCTGGACAAGCAACAACCAATTTTTATTTCGGCCTGATTTTTCACTTCATTAACAAATGTTTCATTAAAAATTAAAGGGGCAACTCTGACAAATTCCTTTTCAGTATCGATAACCTTATTGTCCAACGCACCTGGTCCTCGCCACTTAAGCGTTCCATTGGTGTATTTATAAGCAGTTATAAAATTTTCATTTACCACTGCTTCAAAAAAAGCTTTGGCTTTTGCCATGGCTTCAGGGGGCAATATTTCCTCATCAGGGCTTGATAGGACAGGACATGAAAATAGCGTAAAAGAAAATAAAATTAATAAACAATTTGATACAGGATTTTTTTTAAACTTCATATATAAATCTTCTCAAGAATCGGAATTCACAAGTCAGCTTAAATATAGCACAATAGGAAAAAGTATATTTTTGGCCGGCCTTAAAAATCAAAATTCTCAACATAATCAACGAGTTGGCATTGTTTCTGGTTATAATATCCACCATAAATCTCTCGTTTCGCTTAAAACCGGAAGAAATGCCCATGATCCCTCGGGATAAACGCCAGGTGCCACAGCGAGACCTGCTGGAAATCTACCTCGAAGATATTCTCAATCCCCGGAACGAACTGGTGCAGATGGGCAAACGGATTGACTGGACAGCCTGCGAACACCACTTTGGTCGGTTGTACGCGGTGGAAGCTGGCCGCCCGGGGCTAACCACTCGGTCAGTGTGGTCACCTCGCTTTCTCAGCTCACGATACTCCTTCGGCCCCATTGCTTCCACATGTCAGCAACGGTGCTAAAAGTCCGTAAATTGTCAGGATAGATTGTCCTCCCGACCCGCATGGCCTTTTCTTGAAGGTGACGAAACCTGGAAGGAAAAGGCTCATGCAAAGCCGAGAGGACTTTCTCATGATAAAGCAACTACGGGTACAAGGGGCACACATCGTGGACATTGCCCACCGGATTGGCTGTTCAGAACGCACGGTGCGCCGGCATCTGGCTCTGCCAGCACCACCGACGGGCAAGCCCAAAACGCGTCGGCTCAGCAAGCTGGATCCCTTCAAGCCCTTTATCGATCAGCAGTTGGCTAATGAGGTCTGGAACGCCGAGGTCATTTTCCAGCAGTTGCGGGAACAAGGTTACAGCGGTTCCTCGACACTGGTTCGCGAGTACATCCAGCCCAAGCGCCCCCTGCGAGCCAGCAAGCAGACGGTTCGGTACGAGACGCAGCCGGGCAGGCAGCTCCAGCATGACTGGGGCCAGATCCGGACCGAAGTCGGTGGCCGGATCTGTACCGTCAATATCGCGGTGAATGTGCTGGGTTACTCCCGTTACCTTCATGTCTGGGCAGGCCCACGCCAGGATGCCGAACACACCTACGAGTCCCTGGTACAGGCCTTCCGGTACTTTGATGGCGTCCCGGCCAGTGTCCTGGTGGATAACCAGAAAGCGGCGGTGGTTCGTCATGACCGTGATGGCAAGGTCACCTTCAATACCGGCTTCCTGGAGCTGGCCAATCATTATGGATTCGTTGCCAAAGCCTGTCGCCCTCAGCGCCCCAGAACCAAGGGCAAGACCGAACGAATGGTGGGCTACGTAAAGCACCACTTCTTCCAGCGGTATCGCAGCTTCGACAGCTACGCACACCTGAATCAGTTGCTGGAACACTGGTTGACGACCTGTGCTCATCAAAGGCTGCTGAGGCAGTTCCAGCAGACACCGCTGGCGCGGTTCGAAGCCGAGAAACCACAACTGCTGGCAAGACCGGCAATGGACTTCGATACTCGATATTACGATGTCCGCCACGTCAGCTGGGATGCCTACATTGATGTCCGGGGGAATCGGTACAGTGTACCTTCGCCATGCTGTGGGCAGCAGGTCACGATCCGTATCAGCCTGGACGATGAACTGACCGTCTACGACATCCGTGGCCAGGAAGTGGCCCGCCACCGACTCACGGATCGCAAGGACGGCTGGCAGGCCATTGAGGACCACCATACCCCCTTGTGGCAGGACGTGATGCCGGTGCAACACCGAAGTCTGGCGGTGTATGAGGAGGTGCTCCAATGAACCTGGACCAACTCCTCGACCGGCTCAAGATGGATCACCTGCAAGCCACCCTGGATACCCTCTGCGAGCACGCCAGCAAGAAGGACCTGAACTACCGGGAGTTCCTGGAACAGGCACTGGCCCAGGAATGGGGTGGCCGCCACCAGAAAGGCCTGGATACCCGCCTGAAGCAGGCCCGGCTGCCCTGGATCAAAACCCTGGAACAGTTCGACTTCAGCTTCCAGCCGAGCATCGACCGGAAGCTGATCCGGGACCTGTCGGGACTGGGGTTCGTGGAGCGCAATGAGAACGTCGTATTACTGGGCCCGCCCGGGGTGGGCAAGACCCATCTGGCCGTGGCGCTTGGGGTGAAAGCCGCAGAAGCCGGGCATCGTGTTCTGTTCATGACGCTGGATCGCCTGGTCAGCACCCTGATGAAAGCGCGGCAGGAAAACCGGCTGGACCGTCAGCTACAACAGCTGACTTACCCGAAGGTCCTGATCCTGGACGAGATCGGTTACCTGCCCATGACCCGGGAGGAAGCTAGCCTGTTCTTCCGGTTGATCAATCGCCGTTATGAGCGCGCCTGCACCATACTAACCTCCAACAAGAGCTTTATGGACTGGGGCGAGGTGTTCGGGGATCAGGTCATCGCCACCGCAATACTGGACCGGCTGCTGCATCACTCCACCACGCTGAATATTAAGGGCGAAAGCTACCGGTTGAAGGACAAACGGAAAGCCGGACTCGTTCCCGGTACTACTCAACAACAGGAGGAATCTGACGACCCAGACACTCAAAAAGCGGTCACTGAAAACTGATGAAAACCGGACAATCTAAACTGATAAAAAGCGGTCAAAACTCACCGTTGTTGACACACACGCAACTCCTCATTCTCCGCCGTATCCACTTGTCTAGGTCCCGCACCGGGCTCAGTACTTCAGCTTCGTCGAAGTACGCTTTCCAACCAAGCAGTTTCTCTTTCAGACTTGCAATCATCTGGGCCAGGGAGTGGCCCCGTGTACGACGGCTCAGTATCCGGATCCGGGTTTTCAGCTTCGTGATGGCCTTGGGGGCCACTTTCAGTCGCTGCCCTTTCCGGCTGAGGGTGAGGCATACGAAGCTGTGCTACCAAGGCCAGTCTACCGCGCTCTTTCGTGCATTCACGGTGTGCCTTAGCGAGTCCTCGATAAAACGCGTCAGACTCACCATTACCCGCTCGCCTGCACGGCGACTGCCAACGTAGATCTGGCAATCATCTCCTTAGCGGGCAAAGCAGAGGTTGCGGTCGAGAACTACTTTAGTCATTTGTAGTTGAACCCCAGAAGATAATGGTACTTCAAGAAGTGGGCGGCGAACCCTCCATCCCAATGTTCGCTTTTGTTTAGCAGCGTTTCTTGGCAAGCCATCTGAAAGCGCTCGTCCACCCCTTGCTCCCGAGCGGCGCAGCTTCCAATACGCTGAGGACCCAAACGCCATTTTAAGTACTTTGCGTGAAAAAAGTTTGACCAACCAATGACAAAGACATGGCTGGGCTCTTTTAAGCACTTTGTGTTGAAAAAGGTTCTTAAGTTGTTGATTCTGTGCTTCAGGGAATTAAGCGGTTAAGTTGGTCGTCTAGCCCGCTCAGCAACGGAACTACCTCCTTGTCCAGATGATTAGGCTGGCATGTATCACGCCATTTTCACTACTGGATCCGGTACAGGAATCGTTCCTGGATCGAAAAGAGAAAGCCCGGAGACTTCGTCATGAGGCTATGACGCTGAACACTGCGCTGGCTCTCGCTATGCGCTTTGAACCGACATGGAAATAGCAGTTGGCGAACGCGGTATTGCGCCCAACTTTTTGAACGTCCGTATGAACCTCAATCCAATCTCCTTTTTCTCCTTTGCCCACATAATCCACGGTCTGGCTCGTGGTAACGATTGGCGTCGGCGGCTCTGTAGAGAACGCTGCACTATACCCCATAGCAATATCAGCGAGAGTACCCAAAAGACCCCCGTGGACGATGCCCCGAGCGTTGCAATGTTTCTCCTCTGCGACCAGCCCAATAACCAGGCCGGCTGCGTCCACTTTCTGGTAAATAGGGCCGAGCAATTCAGTGAACGGGCTCGTGCGTGACAGTGGTTCAAATCCTTCTCGTACTGCATTCATGCTCGATTCCTTTTCTTTACTCTTAACGCAAAGCCTTGCGGCAATCTTGGAGCCGCGAAGCTTTGGAAAGTTGTCCGGCAATAGCGCCTTTTACGGCTTTTCTGTTTCTCAGACTACCTTGGACTGGCCGCTCAACGGAACGACTAGGCGGCCGAACCAGCCTGCTCATCTGACAGAATCTCGTGCGTAACGTTGTCGACGACGACAGGAGTTTCGAAGTACGTCACCAAAGGATCTGTGCCGTACTTCTCGCGCACGAAAGCGCGCCAACTTTCGGTATACATTGCCTCAGCTTCTTCTTGCGAGTTCCAGAGGTAGACACCACCGGCCGTGCTGCCATCTTGCGACAAGACGTAGCATTTACGATAAAGGCCAGCTACGTCCTGATACTTCGGAGCCGTGCTCAGAAAAATAATTCGTGCCTCTTCCTGCGTAATTGGCGTTGACAAACGAAACGTAGTAATAACGGTGATCATTGGAGTTGCTTCCTATATGGTAAATACCGTGAGTGACGCCCAAGTGCATGCAGTCAGCGTACGCTACCGCACAGATATTCTCGCTAGCCTATCTAGCACCCAAGTCCTCAGAAATGGTTTATCTGAATCACTTCGTCGCTAAGAAGTTTCGAGATAATGGAGTTTCATTTTAAAATCTAATTGTTGAAAGGCTGGATTAGCTGGTTGATATTCTTTCCCACAATAAAAAATGAAGTAAATAATTGTTATTTCTGTTAGAGAGTTGATTATCGTATCAAGGTTTCCAAAAAGGCTTATAGGCTTCATTTACCAAAGTCCCTGGAGCGAGGCCGACATCTTTCTCAATCAGGGATATATCCATGTTTCGAACTTTATTCCTTAACTGATGCCTGGTTCTGAATCTCGATCCCCACAACCTGACGGTAAGCAATATGAAATTCCCTTTTGAAGATATATAAGTAGTTAAAGCAGAGGCACTACTAAGTTTCAGATCGGAACCTTCAGCGTCAGATCTTTCCACGACTTTGTCCTTCTGTTTTTTATCTTATTTCCAAAATAAATGCATAGATCCGGCGGGTCCATCAATTGATTTTTCACGCATATTCAGTTTTTGTTGACGGGATTTCACTGGTTGTTTTTTTCGAGCTCGGTTATGGTAACGGTAAAGAAGCGGGTCTATGACTTAAGAGGCCGGCGGCTACCCGTCATCACCACCACACACTTTTGCCTCCGTGGTGTAGGTGCACTTTAGTCGTTGGGATCAGGTAGTACTAAGGCGTTAGTTTAGCTAGGGAAGGTCTGAATAACTGCTGATATTTGCCCATCTTGGGTTTAAACGGC
>OJDK01000790.1_pt1 | contig 10334 bp, 10 predicted proteins | sample 1592791 | NCBI WGS metagenome assembly OJDK01 (sample SAMN05416878, study PRJEB24817) | seawater metagenome | isolation source: Sea water | place: Canada:Atlantic | collected 2013-11
CATTACATAAATGTAATTATTTTTAAAGTGCTTTTTAAAATATGATTCTATCAATTTGTTAAAAATCCACTAATTAATGACGCTCAAACCCTTTTATTTTTAACACTTTTAGTAATTTGCAATTCATCTTATTATTTTAGAATAATGCAATTATACCCTATTGAAGCTGGAAATTTTAAATTAGATGGAGGAGCCATGTTTGGCGTCGTTCCAAAATCACTCTGGCAACGTACAAACCCTGCAGATAACAATAATATGATAGATATTGCAGCGCGTTGTTTATTGATTGAAGATGGCAATCGTCTTATTTTGATTGATACAGGAATGGGAAACAAGCAGAGCGAAAAATTCTACGGTTACTATTACCTTTGGGGAGATAAAAGCATTGATAAATCACTGGCAAAGTATGGTTTCCACAGAGATGATATTACAGATGTTTTTATGACGCATCTTCATTTTGACCATTGTGGAGGCAGTATAGAGTGGAATAAAGACAAAACTGGCTACGAACCTGCTTTTAAAAATGCGAAATTTTGGAGTAATAAAGAGCATTGGCAATGGGCAACCGAGCCAAACCGACGCGAAATGGCATCGTTTTTGAAAGAGAATATTTTGCCAATGGAAAAAAGTGGACAGTTGTATTTTACGTCTGTTCCCACTAATCACATTCAAAAAAATTCTGAATTGGGTTTTGATATTTTCTATGCTAACGGTCACACGGACAAACAAATGATTCCGATGATTAATTACAAAGGCAAAACCATTTGTTTTATGGCAGATTTGTTACCAACAGCTGGTCACTTACCTTTACCATTTGTAATGGGTTACGACACACGGCCATTGCTCACATTAGATGAAAAAGAATTATTTTTGAACCTGGCTGCGGATAATGACTTTTACTTGTTTTTAGAGCACGATGCACATAACGAGATTATTACCGTAAAGCATACCGAAAAAGGAGTCAGACTTAACGAAAAATTTACTTGCAATACTATATTTAACGAGAATTAATACTAATAACAATATGAAATTTAATTACAGATTACTCACTTATACTGCGCTTTCGGCCAGTTTATTTTTTGGTTGTGGAAGCACAAGCGAAATTGTTTCAACTCCAATTGAAAACATAGATAGTACACCTATAAAAGTGACGGAGTTAACAGAAGCTGAAAAACAAAACTGGGGACATTTAGACCTATTGAAGGATACTATTCCAGGAATGAGCGTAGATAAGGCTTATGAGGAAATAATAAAAAACAAAAAAGGTAAAAAAGTAATCGTTGCCGTTATAGATTCTGGTATTGACATTGACCATGAGGATTTAGATGATGTTATTTGGACCAATACAAAGGAAACCCCAAACAACGGAAAAGATGATGACAATAATGGTTACGTTGATGATATCCATGGCTGGAACTTTCTCGGAGATGCCTATGATGAACAATTGGAATATGTAAGAATTTTAGCCGCTGGAGATACATCTGCTCCTAGATACGAAGAAGCAAAAACGCTCTATGATGAGGAATACCAAAAATGGATGGGCAGAAAAACGCAATACGAGCAAATTGCCCAAGCAGTTAAAAGTGCAGATGAAACTTTAGCTAAACATTTTAACAAACCAGACTATACCACTGAAGAAGTTAATGCTATTAAAACTGATGACCAAGCTGTACAACAGGCTGTTCAAATTTCAAAGCAAATAAACAGCAATGGCATTACGTTACAAGAAGCCACTTCAGAAATTGATAATGCATTAGTAAGTATAAACGAGCGTTTAAACTACAACTTAAATAAGGATTTAAAAGGCAGAACAACTGGTGACGATATTAATGATTTGTCAGATATGGGTTATGGAAACAATAATGTAAAGCCAGTAAAAAAATCTGAATCACACGGAACACACGTGGCAGGAATTATTGCCGCAGAACGCAACAATGGTAAAGGCGCAAACGGAGTAGCAAACAACGTTGAATTAATGTCAATTAGAACTGTGCCAAATGGTGATGAATACGATAAAGATGTTGCTTTAGCTATTAGATATGCTGTAGATAATGGAGCTAAGGTTATTAACGGAAGTTTTGGTAAGTCATTTTCACCTCATGCAGAATGGGTAAGAGATGCTATTAAATACGCATCAGATAATGATGTGGTTTTAGTCCATGCTGCTGGTAACTCAGGGGAAGATATTGATACTGCTCCTAACTTTCCTTCAGATAATGTAAACGGATCCGAAGTTAGTAACACATATATTTCAGTTGGAGCTTTATACCCAAAATACGGTTCAAAAATTGTAGCAGGTTTTTCTAATTTTGGAAAAAGTAACGTAGATATTTTTGCACCTGGTGCTCAAGTATATTCAACGACACCAGAAAACGAGTATGACACCAAAGGAGGAACATCAATGGCAGCACCTGCTGTTGCTGGTGTAGCGGCTTTAATCCGTTCTTATTATCCCAATTTAACTGCTGCGCAAGTAAAGCAAGTTATTCTAGACTCTGGTATAGAGATTACATCTAAAGTGGTTGTTGGTGGTGATGCTTCAAATGTACAGTCGTTTACCGCATTATCAAAAACAGGAAAAATAGCGAATGCTTACAATGCCTTAATTATGGCATCAAAAATAAAATAACAATGAAGAAATTTTTAGTTAGCCTATCGGTTATTGGTTTCACTTTTTTGTGTGGAGCTACCGAAAAAAGCCTACAGATTACTAATCCTATAAAAGAAAAAAAGACATCGTATTGGCAACAACATGTAGATTATGACATGGATATTGACATGGATGTTGAGAATTTTCAATACAAGGGAAAACAAAAATTAGTGTACACCAATAATTCACCAGATGTATTAAATCGTGTGTATTATCATTTATACTTTAATGCCTTTCAACCTGGTAGTGAAATGGATGTGCGTTCTCGCACAATTCAAGATCCAGATCCAAGGGTTGGAGACCGTATCAATAAACTTCAACCTAATGAAATAGGTTATATTAAAGTGAATTCCCTAACGCAAAACGGTACACCAATTACTTATGAAGTTGTTGGCACTGTGTTAGAAGTAAAACTAGATAAACCCATTCAACCAGGTGAAAAAGTAACATTTAATATGGATTTTGATGGACAAGTACCAAAACAAATCCGTCGTTCTGGTAGAAACAATACGGAAGGTGTAGCCTTGTCCATGACGCAATGGTATCCTAAAATGGCAGAATATGATTTTGAAGGTTGGCACGCAGATCCTTACATAGGAAGAGAGTTTCATGGTGTTTGGGGAGATTTTGATGTAAAATTGACTATTGACAAAGATTATGTTGTTGGTGGAACGGGTTATTTAAAAGATGAATCAAAAGCTGGTGGAGGAAAAAAAATGCTTCATTTTGAAGCACCAAACGTTCACGACTTTACTTGGGCTGCAGATCCTGATTATATTCACGATACTATGCAAGTTCCTAACGGACCGATGCTCCATTTCTATTACAAAGAAGATTTACCTAAAGAAAACCTCGAAAACTGGAAAAAGCTTCAACCCAAAACTGTTGAATTAATGCAATATTTTAGTGAGAACATTGGTAAATATCCATATAAACAATATTCCGTTATACAAGGAGGAGATGGTGGTATGGAATACGCTATGAGTACTTTAATTACCGGAAAACGAAACTTTGGAAGTTTATTAGGTGTTACAGCCCACGAGTTGGCACACACATGGTTCCAGTTTTTGTTGGCTACCAACGAAGCTAAGCACGAGTGGATGGACGAAGGCTTTACAAGCTATATTTCCGCTTTGGCAATGGATGCTATTTCAGACAAAAAATCTGAAAATCCATTAGCCGGATCTTACAGAGGTTATTTTGCATTGGCTGGTTCTGGTGTAGAGCAACCACTTACCACACATGCTGACCGTTATATGTATAACCAAGCTTATGGAGCATCAGCCTATAGTAAAGGAGCCGTATTTATGGCACAATTAGGATATGTGATAGGTGAAGAAAATTTAAATAAAACTATTAAAAAGTATTTTAATGATTTTGCATTTAAACACCCTAAACCATTAGATATTATTCGTACTGCTGAAAAAATCACACACTTTGAATTAGATTGGTATTTAATGGATTTTGCACAAACCACAAATAAAATAGACTATGGAATTAAGTCTGTTGAAGGAAATACCATTACCTTAGAACGTATTGGTTTAATGCCAATGCCTTTAGATCTTTCTATTACCTATATTGATGGTTCTACGGAAGACTTTTACATTCCTTTACAAATGATGCGAGGAGAAAAGCCAACATCAGCTACGATTATAGACGATTGGGCATGGGCATATCCTACGTACACATTTGATGCTAAAAAAACCGTTAAATCTGTAGAAATTGATCCCTCTCAAATGATGGCAGATGTGCAAAGAGAAAACAATACATTTACTGTTGAGTAAACAGAATAATTATAATTTTCACAAAACCGTATCTTTATAAGATGCGGTTTTTGTTTATAAATGAGAAATAGAGTCTAATGAATTTCACTTATTTAAAAAAAGATAAGCTAAAAAGTAAAAAACTGATAGAGCAGTTGTTTTCGGGAGGGAAAGCTGTTACAGTTTACCCTTTACGCCTTATATATTTAAAAACAGAATTCGATGATGGCTCTAAACTAAAAACAGGAGTTTCAGTAAGCAAACGACTGCACAAAACCGCTGTAGCAAGAAATAGTATAAAACGTTTGTTAAGGGAAACTTACCGACTTAACAAACCACTGTACTTTAACAATAGTTCTGCTTCTTATGCGTTTATGATTTTGTACCTTAGTAAAGATGGAACAACTTTTGATAAACTTAATAAAACGATGAAATTGTTACTTGAAAAGTTTTCAAATTCAACCTCTAAGTAAATTCCGTATGAAGTATTTAGTTGCTCTTTTTATTTTTGCTTTACCTTTAGCCTGTTCTAATGGCTCGGACAAATCAGAATCATCTGAGGTGTTTGCACGTAGCGAAATGGATGTAGAGGCTATTGCATCAGTCAATGATGTTGGTTCGGATCCAAAACAACAATTTGAACAAAAGCTCATAAAAGAGTCCTATCTATCATTTCAAACCCAAAATTTAGAGCAAACTTACAAAGATGTGGTTGCTGCCATTTCAAAATATAACGGCTACATTCAAGATGATTCAGCAAACAAGGGTTATAATAGAATTTCGAGACGTTTAATAGTAAGAATTCCAACCAGCAACTTTCAACAAACTATTGATGACATCGGTGAAAACGTTGAATATTTTGATAGCAAGCAAATATCCTCTAGGGATGTTACTGAGGAATTTATAGATTTAGAAGCACGTTTAAAGGCAAAAAAAATACTTGAATCTAGATATTTGGAACTGCTAAACAAAGCGAGAAATGTCAAGGAAATTTTAGAGATTGAGAGAGAACTTTCTAGTATAAGAGAAGAAATTGAAGCCAAGCAAGGTCGCCTAAAATATTTGCAAAACAAGGTTTCCTTAAGCACAATTAATATAGAATTTTATAAGGTAACATCAGAAACAGGAATCACAAAATCTTACAGTTCTAAAATGTGGAATGCCATTGTATCAGGCTTTGATGGTCTTTCTGTATTTTTCTTGGGTATTTTATATATCTGGCCATTTATAATTATTTTAATCATTGCATTTTTTTTACTCAGAAGATGGATTGCTAAACGGAATAAAAAATGAAACTAAAAACCATTCTAAAGACAAAAATCATTATACCAGTTATTGCTGTTGCTATATTTTTAAGCACTACAGCTTTCAAAAATGATTTTTTCGAAATCGCTAAACAAATTGAAATTTTCACCACTTTGTTTAAGGAGATTAACATGAATTATGTGGATGAAACCAATCCTGCAGATTTAATGGATACAGCTATTAAAAGCATGTTAGATGATTTAGATCCCTATACACAATTTTATAACGAACAAGATGTTGAAGCCTCCCGAATTAACAATGCTGGTGATTATACAGGTATTGGAGCTAAAGTGTTAACCCTTAAAGATAAATTAATCATTGTTGAGCCTTATAAAGATTATGCTGCCGATAAAGCCGGATTAAAAGCTGGTGACGAAATTATTAAGGTAGATAACGTTGTTGTTGCTAATTTTAAAGATGATGCCGCAAATCTGCTACAAGGAGCTGCCGGCACCGAAGTAAACATAACCTACAAACGCCAAGGAAAAACAAACACAGTTAAAATAACAAGGGAATCTTTAGAAATTAAAGCCGTACCACACTACTCAATGGTAGATGATAAAACAGGTTATGTAGTTTTAAGAAAATTCAACTCAAAAGCATCTGCAGAAACAGTTAGTGCTATCAGAGCTTTAAAAAATCAAGGTGCGAGCCAACTTATTTTAGATTTAAGAGGTAATCCTGGTGGTTTACTTAACGAAGCCGTTAATGTCACCAATATTTTTGTTCCTAAAAATCAATTGGTAGTTACCACTAAATCTAAAGTAAAGAAATACAATAAAACCTATTATACACAACGCGATCCTATTGATACAGAAATACCTTTGGTAGTATTAATAGACAGCAGAAGTGCCTCAGCAAGTGAGATTGTTTCTGGTGCTTTGCAAGATATGGATAGAGCTGTAGTTGTTGGTGCTCGTAGTTTTGGAAAAGGCTTGGTTCAACGTCCTAAGCCACTGACTTACGGTACACAGATGAAAATTACAATTTCAAGATATTACACACCTTCTGGTCGTTGTATACAAGCATTAGATTACTGGAATAGGGATGAAAATGGTAAAGCAACCCGTGTTAAAAAAGAAAACTATAATGCTTTTAAAACCAAAAATGGACGTAGCGTTTTTGATGGAGGTGGTATAGATCCCGATATTAAGGTGAAAATTGCTCAAGAAACACCTATCACTAAGGCTATTTTAAATGAGAACCTTATTTTTAATTTTGCTACGGACTATTATTACAATAATTCTGTTGAAAGTTTAAATAATTTTGAACTTTCAGATTCAGACTTTAAAGATTTTAAGAAATATTTGAATGCTTCTGGATTCAATTTTGAAACCAAAACCGAAAAAGCGTTTAATGATGCCATTATTATTGCTATTGAAGAAGATTTAAAAGAAGAAATAAATGCAGAATATAACAATTTAACCTCTGCAATTCAGAACTATAAGTCTAGTGCAGTTGACGATAATAAATCTCAGTTAAAGTCCTTAATGACAGATGAAATTATTAAACGATATTTCTACAGTGAAGGGCTTTACGAGTATTATACAGCTAATAATCCAGAGATAAAAAAAGGATTGAGTATACTTAATAATCCAACCCAATATGCAAGTATTTTGAGATAAACTATAAAAATATCTATATTTAGCCTACCTAACCCTAAAATTGAACAGCAAAATTAACCTAAGAATGAAGTATTTTATAGTCTTCATAGCGCTAAGTTTTCAGCTTGCTTTTTCTCAAGAAGAAGTGAAGCATGAGGTCTATTTTGATACAGATAAATATAATATCCCAGAAACCGAACATAGTAGGTTATTACTGTTTTTATCGAAAATTGAAAGTATGGATATTGAAAAAATATCCATATACGGATTTTGTGATGATAGAGGGAGTGACAACTATAATTTAGTACTCTCTCAACAACGTGCAAATTCTATAAAAGATGTATTTTCTAGCAATGAATTTGACGAATCTAAAATTACCAATGTAGATGGTAAAGGAGAGATTTTGGTGAATATTGTTCATGAAGAAAATCTAAACAAAATTCGTGGTCTTAATAGAAAGGTAGAAATTATAGTAATGCACCACAATCCTCCAAGACCAAAAGAAAAAAAACCAGAAAAACAAAGCACGGCAGAACTGCTTAAAGGTGATCTTAAAGAAGGTGATAAAATTCAACTTGAAAATATCCTTTTTAGAACTGGTTATAGTTATTTAGTAAAAGACTCTAAAAAAACATTAGATAATATTGCTAAAATACTTGCGGAACGCAAGGACGTTTATTTCACAATTGAAGGTCACGTTTGCTGTACACCAGGTACACGAGATGCTATTGACCGTAGAACAAAAAAACGTAATCTTTCTCTCGCCAGAGCAAGGTATGTTTATGACTATTTAGTTAAAAAAGGGGTGAATAGAAGCCGAATGAAATACGTAGGCCACAGACGTAAATTTCCGCTCGGTGGAGAGCCAGAGTTTGATAGAAGAGTAGAAATTTTAGTGACCCGAATAGATAAAACAGCGTCTAATTAAGATCTTACCATTGCTATATGCGGAATGCCATCCTCTAAGTATTCTTCACCTATTTCTAAAAATCCTATATTATTATAAAATCGTTTTAGATAAACTTGCGCAGAAATTTTAATTCTATGCTCATTATAATGGGCTTCAATAGCTTTTATGGATGCTTTCATAATAACATAACCATATTGATGATTTCTATCTTTTTTCGCTACTAAAACCCTACCTATACTGGCTTCTTCAAAATAATAACCTGGTTTAAATACACGTGTATAAGCGACTAGCTTATTATCTGCATATCCTAATATATGTAATGCTTTTTGGTCTTTTCCATCAATATCTTGATAGACACAGTCTTGTTCCACCACAAAAACTTCACTTCGTAATTGCAGCAACGCGTAGAGTTCTTGTTTTGTTAATTCTTCAAAAGTTTTAGTTTTGATTGTTATCATAATAATTAATCTTGAACTATGACGTCCTTTGCATCCTTTTTCTTGAATTCTGGTTGAATATTAACGTGGTTGATGTCATAGTTTTTAAATATAAATGCTTCAATTTCATTCAAAATAGAATCGAATTGCGATAATAAAATATCTTCTTCGAAATCTATATGCGCTTCAAAATGAATTTCTTCTTCATTTAATTGCCAAACATGCACGTGATGAACATTTTTTATGGTTTTAAAAGCATTGAGTTTCTTTACTATTTCATCTACAGGAATTGTATCTGGTGTAAATAACATCAATACTTTTGTGGATTGTTTTAAAAGATCAAAACCCATCCAAATTAAGTACAAGGCAATAGCTAATGTCAATGCACTATCTACCCAAAATAACTGATAGAATTTCATTAATAATCCACCAATTAACACAGCAACACTCGCCATCATGTCTGTAAAAAGATGCAAGTACGCACTTTTCATATTCATGTTATCTTCAGAATTTTTTCTGAGTAATAATACACTAAATCCGTTTCCTAGTATAGCAACAATGGATAACCATATAACTAAACCAGTTTCAATTTTTTGTGGATTTTGAAAACGCTCAACTGCTTCAAAAATTAAAAGAATAGCAATAACAATTAATGTTACTGCATTAATAAAAGCAGCTAAAATTTCTGCTCTTTTATAACCAAAAGTTCGTTTTAATGATGCTTGTTGTTTAGAAAGCTTATTAGCTATATAACTTATTATCAAAGAAATAACATCACTAAAATTATGGAGAGCATCACTAAGCAATGCTAAACTACCGGATATTAACCCACCAATAACTTGGGCTACTGTAATAGCAATATTAATAATTATAGTAATTAAAAGATTGCGACCTCCTAGTTCTTGATGGGAATGCGAATGGTTATGCGAGTGCGAATGGCTCATTTAGCATGATACTGAAATTTTATCTACACGAGTTTGGTGACGTCCTCCCTCAAACTCAGTTTCTAAAAAAGTATCTACCATTTTTATAGTTTGTGGTATGGAGGTAAATCGCGCAGGAATACATATTATATTAGCATCGTTATGTAACCTTGTTAGTTCTGTAATTTCATTGGTCCAACACACTCCAGCTCTTACATTTTTATATTTATTAGCAGTCATTGCTACACCATTTGCGCTACCACAAATTAAAATTCCGAAGTCCACTTTTTTATCATTGACATCTTTAGCTACTGGATGAACAAAATCTGGATAATCTACACTATCCGTAGAATCTGTTCCATAATTTGTTAAGGTATGCCCTTTTGCTTTTAAATGGTTTACAATTGCTTGTTTATAATCTGGACCAGCATGGTCATTTCCTATTGAGATGTTCATATTTATAAATTTTACTACTGTGCTAGTAAAGCCAACTATCTTTATTTTAGCTAATTTACATAGCTCAAATGTCAATTAATGCTTTACTTTATAAACAACAAAGTTACGAATAATTAAAGTCGGTTAATAGAAGTGCTCATTACTTGTTAATAAGTGTTCACAACTCTTTAAAACAAAAATTAGGATTATCCAGTGATTTTTTCCAAGCAAGATTAGCTTTTAAAATACCAAATAAGCTGTCTCTTATACACATCTGACGCTGCCGACGACTCCTTACGTGTAGATC
>OJDK01000796.1_pt1 | contig 10282 bp, 8 predicted proteins | sample 1592791 | NCBI WGS metagenome assembly OJDK01 (sample SAMN05416878, study PRJEB24817) | seawater metagenome | isolation source: Sea water | place: Canada:Atlantic | collected 2013-11
AAAGAATAGAGGCTAGTGCTACGATTAACAAAAATTTTAACAGTTTTCGGTTTTGTTAAAAATGTCTCCTACCTTTAATAAAATAAGACCAAACGATGGATTTGGTTTCATAATATCCCGTTCGTTTTGTTAGATTTTTACGTTGTTTTAAAACAGGATTAAGGTTTTTGTAAAATGAAAGATGCGCCTTAAAAATTGCGAGAAAATGTTGAGGTTGAAGTTTTATTAAAAATCTAATAGCAGCTATACCATCGAGCTTCATTCTTATAACTGTTCTAATAAACACTTTTTTATCTGTGTTTTTCACTAGTGTGAATAAACTATTTCTAAAATTGAGATAGGTTTTTTTCGGACTGGTATTCTTCAGTGTTGCACCTCCCAAATGGTAAACTGTTGAAGTTCCTACATACTTTATGTCATAACCTTTATTAAACGCTCGCCAACATAAATCAATTTCTTCCATATGGGCAAAATAAGAACTATCAAAACCATTTAATGACTTGAAAACAGAATTTCGAATAAAAAAGCAAGCGCCAGAAGCCCAAAATATGGTTTTAACATCATTATATTGGCCACAATCGTCTTCTATCGTATCAAAAATTCGTCCTCTGCAATACGGGTAACCATACTTATCAATAAATCCACCAGCAGCACCAGCATATTCAAATTTAGACTTATTTTTATAGTCTAATAATTTTGGTTGAATAATGGCAGTTTTAGAGTTAGAATTAAATTGGTTTACAATCGGTTTAAGCCATTGAAGAGTCACTTCAGCATCACTATTTAGCAAACAGAGTATTGGTTCATCAACGTGCTTTAATGCATCGTTATAACCTTTGGCATAACCACCATTTTCCGTGTTTTCAATGAGTTTTACCGTTGAAAAATGTTGGGAGATATATTTCACTGAATCATCAGTTGAAGCATTATCTGCAACGTAAATTGTAGCTTCATCTGAATATTTTACAACTGAAGGCAAAAATCTTTCAAGTAGGTCTTTTCCATTCCAATTTAAAATTACAACAGCTATGTCTTTGGTTGTGAGCATTTATTTAGTATTGTAATTAGGAATGGTTTTTAAAAAGGAATACTGTTCCTCCTTGTTGTCCATTTGGCAATAATAGTGATTTAAGCCATTGGTGACCATTAAATAGGTTGAATTAAGAACGAGATTATAGCGAGCAATTTGATCAAACGTATTTTGGTTTATTGAGATTGATGGTGATTTGCATTCTACAATTAAGTGAATGGAGCCATCAGGATTAAAAATCACGATATCATAGCGTTTTTTAAGCCCATTGATAAATAATTCCTTTTCAACATTAATCAATGATTTTGGGTAGTTTTTGTTATTTATTAGAAAATGGACACAATGCTGGCGCACCCATTCTTCGGGCTGAAGAACAATAAATTTTTTCCGAATAACATCAAAAATAGATACTTTATTTTCTGTACTTTTGAATCGGTATTCAAACTTTGGAAAGTTTAGGTCTTGCACAATATGTACTACTGAATTTTCTTCAAAGTTAAAGCAGAATACCACAAATCACAATCTTTAAATCCCAAAATCCAAAATTGAGTTTTTTAACTCTTTCAACTTACATTGGAGATTGGAATTTACATATTGGAATTTTTGGATTTTGGACGAAGTAAAACAACTAGCAGCAGATATAAAAAAGGGTAACTTAAAACCCATCTATTTTTTAATGGGTGAGGAGCCTTACTACATAGATAAGATTTCCGATTTTATTGAGGATACTGTTTTGGATGAAGCCGAAAAAGGATTCAACCAAATGGTACTGTACGGACGCGATGTTACGATTGATGATATTGTGAGCAATGCTAAACGTTTTCCTATGATGGCAGAACGCCAAGTGGTTATTGTAAAGGAAGCGCAAGATCTAAGCCGCACAATTGAGAAGTTAGTTAAGTATGCGGCTAATCCGCAACCAACCACAGTTTTGGTTTTCAACTATAAATACAAAAAACTAGATAAACGTAAAGCACTTTACAAAGCCATTAAAAAGATTGGTGTTGTTTATGAAAGTAAAAAGCTTTACGATAATCAAGTGCCAGAATGGATTAGGAATGTATTGAAAGGTCAAGGGTATGATATTTCACCAAAAGCAGCCCAAATGTTGGTGGAGTTCTTAGGTACCGATTTGAGTAAAGTAAATAACGAACTCAATAAACTGAAAATCGTTTTACCTAAAGGAACGCAAATCACACCAGAACACATCGAAGAAAATATTGGTATCAGTAAGGATTTCAATAATTTTGAATTAAGAAAAGCTGTAGGCGCTAAAGATATTTTAAAGGCTCACAGAATAGCCAAATATTTTGCTGACAATCCTAAGGATAACCCAATGGTGGTGACGGTCTCACTTTTGTTTAGTTTTTTTTCACAATTATTGCATCTCCATGGCATGTCAGACAAAAATCCTCGCAGTGTGGCTTCAGCATTAAAGGTCAATCCTTATTTTGTAAATGAATATTTAACAGCTGCCCGTAATTACCCAATGAAAAAAGTGAGCTCAGTAATTGGTTTGCTTCGCGAATTTGATGTAAAGGGAAAAGGTGTAGGAGCCAATGCAACTCCACAAGGTGATTTGTTAAAAGAATTGTTGGTTAGGATATTGTCATAGCTAATTGATCTTTAAAAGTTAATGTTCAAGATTCTAAAAACCTTATTTTTAATTAGATTAGATTTTAAACTTATAAAACTGTAATGAAAGTACTGTCTAAAGAACAAATTTATGAAGGCGATAAGCTAACTGCCGAACGACAAAATATATCATCAACGGATTTAATGGAACGTGCAGGAACCCAAATTTTTAATTGGATGCATGCACGTATGCAAGGAGCTCAAGTGCCAATTCACGTTTTTTGTGGCATAGGAAACAATGGTGGTGATGGCCTGGTTTTGGCAAGACATCTTATTACACATGGTTATAACGTAAATTGTTTTATAATTAACTGTAGCGATAAACGGTCAAAGGATTTTTTAATCAATTACGATAGAATAAAAAACGTTACAAAAGACTGGCCCATTTTATTGAGCTGTAAGGAGGATTTCTCTGAAATTGTAATTGAGGAAAGGGATATTATTGTAGATGCTGTGTTTGGTATAGGACTAAACAGACCTCCAGTTGATTGGGTTCAAAAATTATTTCAAAAATTTAAAGAATCTAAAGCTTTTACACTTGCCATAGATGTGCCTTCAGGATTATATACAGATAAAAAAGTAGAAAATGAAGAAGCAGTGGTGCATGCCAATTACACCATAAGCTTTCAATCACCTAAGCTGGTATTCTTTTTACCTGAAACAGCTAAGTTTACTACGCAATGGGAAGTTTTGGATATTGGTATTGACCGTGAATACTTAAAACAAGCAGAAACAGAGGTAGAGTTAATTGCAAAGAACGAAGTACTGCCACTGTATAAGTCTAGAGATAAATTTTCCCATAAAGGTATGTATGGCCATGTCTTAATTTTAGGTGGAAGTTATGGTAAAATAGGAGCTGTTAATTTAGCAAGCAGATCAGCTTTAAGTTCTGGTGCAGGTTTGGTAACAGCGTATGTTCCTAAATGTGGTTATCATAGCTTACAGTCGTCCATACCAGAAGTGATGGTGCTTACAGATAAGAATGAAGCTGAAATTACTGATATTAATTTTGATATAGAACCTACGGTTATTGGTTTGGGTATTGGGCTTGGCACTTCCAATGAAACTTCAAAAGCATTAAATGGATTTTTGGAAACTAACAGTACACCTTTGGTAATTGATGCGGATGGTCTTAACATTATCTCTAAAAATAAAGATTTACTCAAATTCTTACCAGAGCAATCTGTTTTGACACCACACCCAAAAGAGCTGGAACGTTTAATAGGTAAATGGTCCGATGATTTTGATAAGCTAAAAAAAGCAAAAGCATTCTCAAAAAAGCATAAAGTCATTGTATTAATTAAAGGAGCACATTCCATAACGGTTTACAATGATAAACTTTATGTAAATACTACGGGAAATCCAGGTATGGCTACAGGCGGAACCGGAGATGTTTTAACCGGAATAATTTCAGGGTTTATAGCGCAAGATTACGATCCGTTGTCTGCTACAATTTTCGGTACTTATTTACATGGTAAATCGGCAGATATAGCTTTAGAGGATTTTGGTTACCAAAGCCTTATTGCGAGCCATATAATTGAGAATTTAGGTGAAGCATATATAGACCTGTTTAAACAACCAGAACAAGAAGAAGCTCAGCAACAGCAGCAAAAACAGGCACAACAAAGAAAGCCAAAACCAAAAAAACCAAGACGATAAAAAAAAGCCTTCAAAAAAGAAGGCTTTGATAGATTGTATATGTTATTGTTAGATACTTAATTCTTCAAATAATTTTACCAATTCAGGATTTGAAGGTCTAGGTGCATCTGCGTTTACAATATTTCCGTCAGGATCTATTAGCAAAAATCTAGGGATGGCATTTATTTTATAAGCTCTGATAAACTCAGATGACCACGCATTTTTAGCTAATAATTGTATGCCTCCTAATTCTTTTTCGTTGATCATTTGTTTCCAACCCTTGTAGGCTGCTTCAGTATCACCTTTGTAGCCACGTCCATCATCTACTGAGATACTAACAAATTGTATGTTGCTATCCTCATATTGCTCTTCTAACTTTTTTAAGGATGGAATTTCTGCCTTACAAGGCCCGCACCAGGTTGCCCAAATGTCTATATAAATATATTTTCCTTTTAAATCATCGAGTGAAGTTTCTCCACCAGATATATTTTCATAGTCTTCAAATTTTGGAGATTCAGAACCCTTTGGAAATTGTTTTCTTATAGCTATTTTAGAATTTACATACTGGCTCAGTTGCCCAACTGTGTTTTTTACATTCATATTAATATCAGCAACGAGTGTTGAATCTACGTTAGGGTAGTTCTCTTTAAGTTTTGTGTATGCGGATTTATAGCCTTCCACAGCATTATCTAAATCCTCTTTTGTTCCGTTTGAAATGAGATTATCTGTAAAATATTTTCTAGAAAGCAAATAGGATTTAACCGAAAAATTGTTGGTTTCTGCTGCATCTCCAGTAAATTTCATTTCTTCATCAAAAGACTCATAGTCTGTTGTGAAGCTACTTTTATTATTATTTTCTAAATAAATGTCACCGTATTGCTTTCCATGTTGGAAACTGTAATTGCCTGCTTCAACTTTTAAGGTATCCTCAAAAGAGCCATCTTCTTCTAGTTCAATGATTTTTTCATAACCAGTACGATTGAAGATTCGAAGTGTATTTTCTTCAACTGGATTTTCAATTTTACCAGAGAGCGTAACGTAATCTTTTGGTTCATTTTCACAAGCTGTTAGCGCTATGGCTATAAAAAGTATAAGTAGTTTTTTCATAATTTATTGATTCATTTAAATAACGTCGAAATTTAAGGAATTCATACGAATTATTAACATTATATGGTTTTATTCAAAAATATTCTCAATTTTGGAAGGTTAAAAAATACGAGCTAATGCAACAATACCATTCTATATCTTCGGCAAATTTAGATTTGCAAATAATTCATACCATCATAAATGAAAATTTGAAGTTAAAATTATCTGATGATGCAATTTCAAAAATTGAAAACTGTAGAACATATCTAGATAATAGAATGAAAAACCAAAATGAACCTATATATGGTATAAACACTGGATTTGGTTCATTGTATAATGTAAAAATTTCGAAAGAAAATTTATCGGAGCTTCAAGAAAATTTAGTGATGTCACATGCGTGTGGTATGGGAGATTTGGTGCCAAAACCAATAATTAAACTGATGTTGTTGCTTAAAATTCAATCATTGAGTTATGGTCATAGCGGAGTGCAGCTAGAAACTGTTGAACGACTTATAGCATTTTACAATGAAGATATTTTGCCTGTAATATATGAGAAAGGTTCTTTGGGAGCATCTGGTGATTTAGCACCTTTAGCGCACTTGGCATTACCATTATTAGGCAAAGGAAAAGTGTATTACAATGGTGAAATTGTAGACTCTAAAACCGTCTTAAATAAATATAATTGGAAGCCAATTACATTGAGGTCCAAAGAGGGCTTGGCCTTATTAAATGGTACTCAATTTATGAGTGCTTATGGAGTTCATTTATTGTTGGAAAGTTATAAGCTATCCTATTTCGCAGATTTTATAGCATCTATGTCTATTGATGCTTTTGATGGGAGATTAGACCCATTTAATGCGTTGGTACATTTGGTTAGGCCACACAATGGACAGATTAAAACCGCAGAAAGTGTTAGGAGCTTTTTGGAAGGAAGTGAAATTATAACACAAACAAAACAGCACGTACAAGACCCTTATTCTTTTAGATGTGTACCACAGGTGCATGGTGCTACAAAGGATACAATTAGTTATGTTGAGAAAATTGTAATTACTGAAATAAATTCGGTAACAGACAATCCTAATATATTTATTGAAGAAGATGAAATTATTTCTGGAGGAAACTTTCACGGTCAGCCATTGGCTTTGGTACTAGACTACCTTAAAATAGCTATGGCGGAATTAGGAAATATCTCTGAAAGAAGAATTTTTCAATTAGTATCGGGTCTTAGAGGATTACCAGCTTTCTTGGTGGATAATCCAGGATTGAACTCTGGTTTTATGATTCCGCAATATACTGCTGCAAGTATTGTTAGTGCCAATAAGCAGCTGGCTTCACCAGCAAGTATAGATTCAATTGTGTCCTCAAATGGACAGGAAGATCATGTGAGTATGGGAGCTAATGCAGCCACCCAAGCCTATGATTTAATAGAAAATGTAAAGCAGATTTTGGCCATAGAATTGTTTAATGCTTCACAAGCTTTACACTTTAGGAAGCCTTTAAAGTCTTCCTACAGTATTGAATCATTTTTACTTTTATACAGGAAAGAAGTTGCATTTGTTTCTGAAGATGTTATAATGAGTGATTTAATGCACAAGTCTCAGGATTTTATAGACAGCTTTGCTATGGATAAAAAGGTTTTATTCAATTAAATATGCAAAACGGTCTGAGTCCATTCTATAGCTTCATCTAAAGTAGAGAAAATTTCAAATGGTTTATTGAAGAAAAGTCGTTCTATTTGGGCATTGGTTTTTGCCATGTAGCCTTCAGATACTACCGCAAAACCAGTTAAGTTCTTTAATTTTGCAGTTTTGGAGTAAATATTTGGGTCAACTGAGTATGAATTTATTCTGTGTGTTATATAGATAAAAGGTTTTGAAAAGTGTGCTTCGGCTACTTTTATGAGGGTTTCATTTTCTTTGTCTCCAATATTTACACCTTCATTCATTACAGCTACAACATAATTGTCATAAAAAGTGAGTTTGCCAAATTCTAATATCTTACTTTCTTCCATTTTTGGGAATGATTGATTGTATTAAGATACAAAAAACTCTCCAAATAATGGAGAGCTTTTTGGATTCTATATTATAATTGCAATTATGACTCGGTTGTTTTGCTCGAAGATTTTATCTTAATTTTCAATGCATCACTCTTGGTGTCTAAATCCATTACGATTGTGTCACCTTCCTGAATCTTAGAATTAATGATTTCCTCGGCTAAAGCATCTTCAACATATTTTTGAATTGCTCTATTTAAAGGTCTTGCCCCATATTGTTTGTCAAAACCTTTATCGGCAATGTAATCTTTTGCTTTATCAGTTAACTCTAATTCGTAGCCTATATCCTTAATTCTTTTGAAAAGTTTTACCAATTCAATATCAATAATTTTATTGATATCTTCTTTTTCTAAGGCATTGAATACAATCACATCATCTATTCTATTTAAAAACTCTGGTGCAAATGCTTTCTTCAGTGCATTTTCAATTACTCCTCTGGCATAATCAGATTCTTGGGCTTCTTTCGCTGAAGTTCCAAAACCTACTCCTGTACCAAAATCTTTTAGTTTTCTCGCTCCAATATTAGACGTCATAATGATGATCGTATTTCTAAAATCAATCTTTCTACCTAAACTATCAGTTAGATAACCGTCATCCAATACTTGTAGTAGCATGTTGAATACATCTGGATGCGCTTTTTCAATCTCATCTAAAAGCACAACAGCATAAGGCTTGCGACGTATTTTTTCAGTCAATTGTCCGCCTTCTTCATAACCAACATATCCTGGAGGTGCTCCAATTAAACGAGATATGGCGAATTTCTCCATGTATTCGCTCATGTCAATTCTCACTAATGCTTCGTCACTGTCAAATAATTCTCGTGCCAAAACTTTAGCCAACTGCGTTTTACCAACACCTGTCTGCCCTAAAAATATAAACGAGCCAATTGGTTTATTTGGATCTTTAAGTCCGGCTCTGTTTCTCTGAATGGCCTTAACAACTTTCCCAACAGCTTGGTCTTGACCAATTACTCTTCCTTTAATAAGTTCTGGTAATTTTGACAGTTTATTGATTTCAGTCTGTGCAATTTTATTTACAGGAATACCCGTCATCATAGAAACAACATCAGCAACGTTATCTTCAGTTACAATTTCTCTATGTTGTTTGGTCTCTTCTTCCCATTTTTCTTGAGCTGTGGAAAGCTCTTTTTCTAAACGTTTTTCATCGTCACGAAGCTTGGCAGCCTCTTCATATTTTTGCTTTTTAACAACGCTGTTTTTGGTTTCTTTAACCTCTTCTAGTTTTTTCTCAAGTTCTAGAATTTGATCTGGTACATCAATATTGGTGATGTGTACTCTCGATCCGGCTTCGTCTAAAGCATCAATAGCCTTGTCTGGTAAAAAGCGTTCCGTCATATAGCGATTAGTCAATTTTACACATGCTTCAATCGCTTCATCAGTATAGTCAACATTATGATGTTCTTCGTATTTACCTTTTATGTTATTTAAGATCTCAACAGTTTCCTCCACAGTAGTTGGTTCAACTATTACTTTTTGAAAACGTCGTTCCAAAGCTCCATCTTTTTCAATATACTGTCTGTATTCATCTAGTGTTGTGGCGCCAATACATTGAATTTCTCCTCTTGCCAATGCTGGTTTAAACATATTTGAAGCATCTAAACTTCCTGTTGCTCCACCAGCTCCAACTATAGTGTGAATTTCATCGATAAATAAAATGATATCATCATTCTTTTCGAGTTCGTTCATTACCGCTTTCATGCGTTCCTCAAACTGGCCTCTGTATTTAGTGCCAGCTACTAAGCTTGCTAAATCCAAAGTTACCACTCGCTTATTGAAAAGCGTACGTGATACTTTTCGTTTTACAATTCGAAGAGCAAGACCTTCGGCAATGGCAGATTTGCCAACACCTGGTTCTCCTATTAATAGTGGATTGTTTTTCTTTCTTCGACTTAAAATTTGGGACACACGTTGTATCTCTTTTTCTCTCCCAACCACTGGGTCTAATTTATCTTCTTCGGCCAAAACCGTTAAATCCCTTCCGAAATTATCCAATACTGGAGTTTTGGATTTTTTATTGGACTTGTTGGATTGCCCAAATGGGTTTTGCTTAGCCTCATCTTGTGGGTCGTTTATATCGTCGTCCGAAAATGATTCGGCTTTCGGAGTATCTAAAAAATCATCTTCACTTGTTATCATAGATTTGAATTCTTCTTTAACATTATCATAATCTACTTTGAGCTTATTTAACAGCTTAGTTGTAGGGTCGTTTTCGTTTCTTAAAATACACAATAATAAATGTGCGGTATTAATTGAGGTACTTTGAAAAAGTTTAGCCTCTAAAAAAGTAGTTTTTAAAGCACGTTCTGCTTGCCTTGTAAGGTGCAGGTTCTTTTTTTCGTTAGAAACTGTAACGATATTTGGGTTGGCAGGGCTTAGTATCTCTACCTTTCGCCTTAAATGATTAAGGTCTACATCTAAAGCGCTCAATATATCTATAGCCTTACCATCACCATCTCTTAATAGCCCTAGCATTAAATGTTCGGTACCTATAAAATCATGGCCTAATCGCAAAGCTTCTTCTTTACTGTAAGCAATAACGTCTTTAACTCTTGGGGAAAAATTATCATCCATATTAAAATCCTTTCTGCATTAAAAATAATAAAAACATCTTATAATGTTCAAAAACTATACCTTTTTAAAATGCTTTAAACGAATAGAGTGAAAAAGCTAGTTAAATCCAAGTAAAGAAAGTGATACTTATTAACCAAAAAGATATAAATAATTGTTAATAAAAAGTATCAAAAAAGTACATATTGATTTGCTTCAAACACCTGTCTCTTATACACATCTCCGAGCCCACGAGACCGAGGCTGATCTCGT
>OJDK01000799.1_pt1 | contig 10269 bp, 9 predicted proteins | sample 1592791 | NCBI WGS metagenome assembly OJDK01 (sample SAMN05416878, study PRJEB24817) | seawater metagenome | isolation source: Sea water | place: Canada:Atlantic | collected 2013-11
CTACACGTAAGGAGTCGTCGGCAGCGTCAGATGTGTATAAGAGACAGATATTAAACTGTAGACCTAGGTATGAACCATAAGCAAGGCCCGCATTAAAGCTACCGGCAGATTGTTCTTTTACTGTGAAATCTACGTCAACTTGGTCGTCTACACCTGGCACGGGGACTACGTTAAAATCAACAGTTTCCATATAAGGTAAACGTTGAATTTGTAGCTTTGAACGCTCGAGGTTTTGGTTTGATAACCATGCACCTTCTAGCTGCGTCATTTCGCGGCGCAATACTTCGTCAGCGGTGTTTTGGTTACCACCAACAATTATACGACGAACATAAACACGCTTACCTGGGTTAACGGATAAAGTTAACTGAACTTCTTGCTTTTCGTCATCAATTTCAGGAATTGTGCGCACTTCAGCATTTGCATAACCAAAACGTGCTAAATAACTTTTAATGAACTCTTCTGAAGATGTTACAACAGAACCATTGTAAAGCTCACCAGCTCTGAGTGGGATAACGCTTTTAATTAAATCTTCACGACCGAGTAAGTCACCAATAAAATCAAAGCCTTTAACCTTGTATTTAACGCCTTCGGTAAGGTTGGCCGTAACATATACAGATTCACGCTCTGGGCTTACCGATACCTGCGTCGAATCAATATTAAAACGTAAGTAACCACGGTCTAAATAAAAGCTGCGGATTTTTTCTAAATCACCTTCAATGGTTTGTTTTTGGTAGCGATCGCTACCCATAAATTGCCACCAAGGTAAATCTTGCTGAGACTCAGCAAGTTTTAATAATTCTTCGTTAGAAAAAAGCTCGTTACCCACTAAGTTAATTTGGCGGATAGACGCGGCATCACCTTCATCAAACTCCAGTTTAAGTTTTACGCGGTTACGTGGCAATTTAGTAACGCTGATATCAACCGTTGCATTGTATTTACCAATACTATGGAAAAACTCTACTAAGCCTTTTTCAATATTATCAATTACGGTTTTATCTAATGGTTCGCCTTGGCGAATATCTTGTTGATCAAGCGACTCGTTAAGTTGCTCATCTTTGATATCTTTATTGCCTTCAAACTCAATAAAGCTAATTGTTGGGCGCTCTGTTACTTTAAAAATAACGTTGTTGCCATCACGTAATGCTTTGATGTTGTCGAAGTGACCAGAACGATAAAGTGACTTTATTGTTTTTGAAATTGTGTAGTCATCTACATTATCGCCTACGTTAATAGGAATATGAGTCAATGCAGCACCAAGTGCTACGCGTTGTAAGCCTTCAACTTTCAAGTCTTCAACAATAAAGGAAGTTTGGCCTAGGGCGGCAAAGCTTGCACCCAATAAACTTGAAACTGCCAAATGTTTTTTTATAGCCATTTTATTATCTTTATCCTTTACAACTGTATTACCGCTTAACACCTAAAATACGGGTGCGTTACAATCGTGTTCTAATTAGTAAATGTTGCGCTGCAATTACAAACGCGATACATCATTGAACAAAGCGAAACATGTTAGAAAAATGAGTAGCAACGCTCCCACTTTAAAACCAAATTCTTGTGTCTTTTCAGAGACCGGCTTTTTACGAAAAAGTTCAATTATGTAATACATTAAGTGTCCACCATCAAGCACTGGCAGAGGTAATAAATTAAATACGCCCAAGTTAACGCTTATCAGGGCTAAAAAGCTTAAAAAAGCAACTAAACCATAGCTTACGCTAGTCCCAGCTCCCACTGCAATACCAACAGGACCACTTAAGTTTTTAACCGAAACCTGACCCGTAATTAAATTACCAATCATGTCAAAACTCAGCGTAATCAACCGCCAGGTTTCTTTTGTACCGCGAACAATACTATCAAGTGGTCCAAAACTTCGGGATTGTACATACCCCTCTGGCCATTGCTGAACAACAGGTGCTACACCTAAAAAACCTTGTTCTATACCATTGTTGCCAACACGCCCTTGTGGGGTCACTGTTATGCTTTTTATACTATCTTGTCTTTTTACACTAAATTGTAAAGATTTGTTAGCCGATTGCGTAATTACATTAACTAATTGCGGCCAATTGCTTATAGTTTCACCGTTTACAGCCAAAATAGTATCGTTAACTTGCAAATTTGCTTGTTCCGCTGCTGAATTTTTAGTCACCGCAGCAACCGTTAATGTTGCTTGTGGCCTAAAGGGGACAATACCCAAAGAGGTAAGTGGAGGAACATCTTGTTGGTCGAGCTTCCAACCATCAATATTGAGCGTTTTGACTCGTGTTTGTAAGTTTTCATCGCGAACTGTAATCTCTACACGCTCTTCACCTAATCGCGACATAAAAGCAAACGTCGCGTCTTGCCACGTGGTTATATTATCATCACCAATTTTAATAATGTGTTGGCTTGGCATAAGCCCGGCTTGCTCTGCTCGGCTTCCTTCAGTAATGCTGCCTACGACTGGTTTTACCGATTGCACACCCACCATGTACATCACCGCTAACGCAAAAATAGCAAACAAAAAATTTGCCATAGGCCCAGCTGCTACAATGGCAATACGTGCTTGTACTGACTTTGAGTTAAACGATAAATGTCGCTGATTTGCTGGAACATCGTCCACACGCTCATCAAGCATTTTGACATATCCACCTAGTGGAATAGCTGCTATGACATATTCTGTATTGTATTTATCGTGACATTTAATTAAGGGCTTACCAAAACCAATAGAAAAGCGTAGCACCTTAACACCCGCCTTTCGTGCTACCCAAAAATGGCCATACTCATGCACAGTAACTAAAATGCCTAATGCCAAAATAAATGAGCCAAGATTCCAAATAAAATCAAACATACTAATGAGCCACTTTATTTATAAACTGAGTTGCGTTGACACGTGCAAGCTCATCGCATTGTAATATTTCATCTAAACTCTGTACGTTGGTGTATTGAGCCGACTCTAAGGTTTGTGCATTAATTTTATAAATATCTGTAAAACCAATTTTACCTTTTAAAAATGCAGCAACAGCTATCTCATTTGCAGCATTAACGGTCGTTGTTGCTCCCTGCCCCGCCGAACATGCATCAATAGCAAGTTGCAAATTAGGGTAACGGGTAAAGTCAGGTTTGGTGAACGAAAAATCACAAATATCAGAAAAATTAAGCGATTTAACACCTGCGTCAATTCGTTTTGGGAACGCTAATGCATGGGCAATAGGCGTACGCATATCAGGGTTACCCATTTGCGCTAAAATTGAGCCATCATGATACTGAACCATCGAGTGAATAATGCTTTGAGGGTGAATAACAACGTCAATATCATCGCTATTACAGTTAAATAGCCACTTGGCTTCAATAAACTCAAGGCCTTTGTTCATCATAGTTGCGGAGTCTACTGAGATTTTTTGACCCATAGACCAATTAGGATGAGCTACCGCTTCACTGACGGTCACATCTTTTAAGGTACTTATATCACGCGTTAAAAATGGACCGCCTGAACCGGTAAGTAAGATTTTACTGACACCATTATCTTGCAGGTTTTTATCGCTTTGAGCATTTTGTAGTGAGTGAGGTAGACACTGAAAAATAGCGTTATGTTCGCTGTCGATTGGCAGTAAAGTTGCTTTGTGCTTTTTAACTTTATCAATGAACAATTGGCCCGACATAACCAGCGATTCTTTATTCGCAAGCAACACTTTTTTACCTGCTTCAACCGCACTGAGTGTAGGTAACAAGCCTGCGGCTCCAACAATGGCAGACATAACTATATCTACATCAGGGTGCGCACATAAATCACTCATTGCCTGTTGTGAATGCATAATCAGAGTTTGGCACGCTGCACCCTTTAAATGCAATGACAGTTCTTCTGCTGCACTTTGTGTTGCCATGACAGCATAAAGGGGTGAATGCTTAATGCAAAGCTCAGCCATTTTTTTTGCATTTTGACCCGCTGTTAAAGCAAATACATCAAACAAATCACTGTTTTTTGCTACAACATCAAGTGTACTTAAACCAATTGACCCCGTAGCACCTAAAATAACTAGCTGCTGCTTATGACTCATAAACTTAAAGTCCACGCATAACACATTACAAACATAGGCGCGGCTGCTGTTAAGCTGTCAATGCGATCTAAAATACCGCCATGCCCAGGTAAGCATTTACCACTGTCTTTAAGGCCTGCTTCACGTTTAAACATACTTTCAAGTAAATCGCCAATTGCTGAAAATAGCGCTATAAATGCCGTCATAATGGCGTAAATCGGCCATACGGCTAAATCCACGTCGGTAAAATGACAAAACGCCATAACAAATAATACTGATGCAACAATACCACCGGCAAGGCCTTCAATTGTTTTATTTGGACTTACTTTAGGCATAAGCTTGTGTTTACCAAAACTTTTACCTGTAAAATACGCACCAATATCAGCGCTCCACACAATACCTAACACAACCAAAATCAGCATAGAGCCAAAGTGAGTAGATTCAAGGTATTGCGCACTACGAAGCGTATTGAGCGCAAGCCATAACGGCACTAAAGTCAGAAGCCCTGCAATGCCACGCATTACTAGCCCTTCATTCCACGCTTTTGCCATGGCTGGATAACGCCATACTAAGTAACTAGCAACAATCCACCATGCAAACGCCAAAGTAAATAAATAATTAGCATCGCCCACTAGCTGACCATTTTGCCAAAGCGACTCTATCGGCCAGTGTAAATTGAGCACAGCGAGTAAAGCTGCAACAAGCACAACAAAGGCGCCTCTTTTTATTTTGTCACATAGCCCCATAAAAGCTGACCACTCCCAAGCGCCCATTAAAACGATGGCGGCGGCAAAGTAACTAAATAACGTCAATGGTGTATAAAAAACCAAGGCGAGCGCTGCGGGTGCTAACACTAGCGAGGTTAAAATGCGTTGTTTTAACAAAATTGTGACCCTTAATCTATTTAGGTTTGAGCGAGTAATTGTTTTATTTGTTCGCCCGTACAACCAAATCGTCGCTCTCTGGCAACGTAACATGCAATGGCCTCAGCAAATGCTGCTTCATTAAAATCAGGCCAAAGTGTTTCGGTAAAGTAAAGTTCTGCGTAAGCTGCTTGCCATAGTAAAAAGTTACTAATGCGAACATCGCCCCCCGTTCTAATAAGTAAATCGGGTTCAGGTTGATCGGCCATGCTCATATGCTGCGCAATACGCTCTTCAGTAATATCTTGTGCGTCTATGCCACCGCTTGCAACTTGCATTGCGAGTTGTTTAGCCGCGTTTGCCATATCCCAACGGCCACCATAATTAGCAGCCACGTTTAAACACAACCCTGTGTTATTTTCTGTCAGTTGCTGCGCACTATATACTTTGTTTTGCAACCCTTCAGAAAACCGAGATAGGTCTCCAATGATGGTTAGTTTTACATTGTTTTTGTGAAGCTTTTTAACCTCTTTTGTTAATACAAACAAAAAAAGCTCCATTAACGTATTTACTTCGTCTTCAGGGCGGCGCCAGTTTTCACTGCTAAATGCAAATAAGGTTAACGATTGTACGCCTAATTTAGTACAAAACTGAACAGATTGACGAACAGCGTCCACGCCTTTTTTGTGCCCATACACACGAGGCCTATTTCTAGCTTGCGCCCAACGTCCGTTCCCGTCCATGATGATAGCAACATGCTTAGGTAAACATTGTTGTGAAATTGTATCAGCGTTTAAAGCCATAAATATCGAGTATTCCATAAAAAAACGCCGCCTAGTATAACCCAGACGGCGTTTCAAAACTAATATATTTGTATACACTAGCTCAGCTTATTTAGCTGTTTAGATTTCCATCAATTCAGCTTCTTTCGCTGTTAATTGAGTGTCCATTTCTTTGATAAATTTATCTGTTAACTTTTGGATTGCATCTTCGCCTTGGCGCGCTTCGTCCTCAGAGATATCTTTATCTTTTAATAGTGCTTTAATATCACCATTAGCATCACGGCGAATATTACGAACAGCAACACGGCCGCCTTCAACTTCGCCACGTACAATTTTAATTAAATCTTTACGGCGCTCTTCTGTAAGTGGAGGAAGTGGCACACGAATAACTGTACCTGCCGACATAGGGTTTAAACCTAAGTCAGACGCCATAATCGCTTTTTCAACTGCTTGTGCTAATGACTTGTCAAAAACACCAATGGCAAGCGTACGTGAATCTTCAATTGTTACATTTGCAACTTGATTTAACGGTGTAGGAGCACCGTAGTAAGACACCATAATGCCATCTAAAATTGCAGGGTGAGCACGGCCAGTACGAATTTTAGAAAGTTGGCTACCTAGTGCTGTTACACTCTTTTGCATGCGCGCTTGCGCATCTTTTTGAATATCGTTAATCACGGTTTAATCCTAATTATTTGATTACTTCATCTGAGGCTTGTGAAGAGATAAGTGTTCCTTCTTCTTCACCCATAATTACGCGTTTTAACGCGCCTGATTTATTCATGTTAAATACGCTTAATGGCATATTGTGATCGCGGGCTAAAGTAAATGCCGCTAAATCCATAACTTTTAATTCTTTATCAATAATTTCATTGTAGCTTAAGTGACGGTAAAGTGTCGCTTCTGGGTTTTTCACAGGATCGTCACTGAATACGCCATCAACCTTTGTTGCTTTAATGACTGTATCAGCTTCAATCTCAATACCACGTAGACACGCAGCAGAATCTGTAGTGAAAAACGGGTTACCCGTACCCGCTGCAAAAATAACAACGCGGCCAGTTTTTAATAAGCTTATTGCTTCAGCCCAGTTGTATGCATCACATACACCATTAAGTGGAATAGCAGACATTAATCGACAGTTTACAAAAGCACGATGCAGCGCATCACGCATTGCAAGGCCATTCATTACCGTTGCAAGCATACCCATGTGATCGCCTACTACACGGTTCATACCCGCTTCAGCTAATGACCCACCGCGTAAAAAATTACCGCCGCCAATAACTAAACCCACTTCTACGTCGAGCTCTACTAACTCTTTAATTTCTTGTGCCATACGGTCTAAAACTTTAGGGTCGATGCCGAAGCCTTCGTCTCCCATTAAAGCTTCACCACTTAATTTGAGAAGAACACGTCTAAAAATAGGTTTGCGATTGATAGTCATAGTTTTGGGGCCAACTTTTATTGAATTATGGATAAAAAATAACCGCGCTTATGTTAAACATAAAAGCGCGGTTATTTTAAAGAATTTCTAAGCGTGAAGCAAAAGCAAATAGTACTTTAATTGCATCTAATTTCCTTGTCCTTCACAGTTAGTCAATCTTACTCACCTTTAGCAGCAGCAATTTGAGCAGCAACTTCAGCAGCAAAATCTTCTTCTTTTTTCTCGATACCTTCACCAACTTCAACACGTACGAAGCCAGTCACTGTTGCGTTTTTCTCTTTAAGAACATCGCCAACAGATTTTTTAGGTTCCATGATGAATGCTTGACCAGTAAGAGAAACCTCACCAGTAAACTTCTTCATGCGACCAACAACCATTTTTTCAGCGATTTCAGCAGGCTTGCCTTCGTTCATCGCGATATCGATTTGAACTTGCTTCTCTTTTTCTACAACATCTGCAGGAACATCAGCAGGTGTTAAGTACTCAGGGCTTGAAGCAGCAACGTGCATTGCAACGTGCTTAAGTGTTTCTTCATCAGCAACACCAGCAACAACAACACCAATACGCTCACCGTGACGGTACTCAACTAGGTTTTCACCAGCGATGTACTGTAGACGACGTACGTTGATGTTTTCACCAATTTTAGTTACTAGCTCAACACGGTCTTCTTCAAACTTAGCTTGTAAGTCTTCGATAGAAATTGTTTCAGCGATTGCAGCGTCAGCAACTTTGTTAGCAAATGCTAAGAAGCTTACATCTTTTGCAACGAAGTCTGTTTGACAGTTAACTTCAACAAGTACCGCAACACCCGCATTTTGCTTGATGATGATAGTACCTTCAGCAGCAATGTTACCTGCTTTTTTAGCAGCCTTTGCAGCACCGCTCTTACGCATGTTTTCAATCGCTAACTCGATGTCACCATCAGTCTCAGTTAACGCTTTTTTACAATCCATCATGCCAGCGCCTGTACGCTCGCGTAATTCTTTAACTAGGGCAGTAGTTACAGCCATTAGTAAATCCTCAAATCTGAAATCTGGTTTAGATAAGCGGGTTACCCGCTCTACAAGAATAGCAAGTCTTCATCCTATTAAGATGAAGACTTGATGACAGCTAATTACTCAGCTTCAACGAAATCGTCATTCTCAGCTTGAGCAACGATGTTATTCTCGCGACCTTCAGTGATAGCAGCTGCAACAGCGCTAGTGTAAAGGGTTACAGCACGGATAGCATCATCGTTACCAGGAACGATGAAATCAACGCCGTCTGGATTAGAGTTAGTATCTACGATTGCAACAACTGGAATACCTAGGTTGTTAGCTTCACGGATAGCAATGTGCTCGTGGTCAGCATCGATAACAAAGATCGCGTCTGGAAGACCGCCCATGTTTTTGATACCACCAAGGCTCTTTTCAAGCTTTTCCATTTCGCGGTTAAGCATTAACGTTTCTTTCTTAGTTAATTTCTCGAAAGTACCGTCTTGGCTTTGGATTTCAAGGTCTTTAAGACGCTTGATTGATTGACGTACTGTTTTCCAGTTAGTCAACATACCACCTAACCAACGGTGATTTACGTAGAATTGATCACATTTAATCGCTGCATCTTTTATAGCATCGCTTGCTGCGCGTTTAGTACCAACAAATAAAACTTTACCTTTCTTTGAAGAAACGTTGCTTAATACAGCAAGTGCTTCGTTAAACATAGGTACAGTTTGTTCAAGGTTGATGATATGAACTTTATCGCGAGCACCAAAAATGTAAGTTTTCATTTTTGGGTTCCAGTAACGGGTTTTGTGACCGAAGTGAACACCGGCTTTAAGCATATCGCGCATAGAAACGTTTGGCATGTTTTTTCCTTTGTGGGGTTAAGCGTTCATACATCCAATATACACGACCCTTATTGCGTTTTACTTAATGTAAATTCGCTGAGCACCCCGGTATATCTTCGTTAGATGTATGTGAGTTTAGTTTTAATGTATTGAATTTTTCAATACCGTTTAAAGTTAAAAAGGCTTGGTAAATCTTATTGTGGGCCATAGTGTAAACACTAATGACAACCTCGCTGATTTAGACAAACAATTTAACGGCGCACTTTATACCATAATCACATACATTTAACTAGTATTTTGCGCTAAAAACCTGCTTAAAATATTTTATTTTGTTAAGGACTAGGATCTTTAATAGTGGCGAGTTAAAATTGCCGCACTTTTTTATACCAAGTTAGTTAAATCATGTCATTGAAAACACCAAACGCAGATCTTTTTTATATTTACGATAGTCATTGCCCTTGGAGCTATGCCTCAGCTGTTTTAGTAGAAAAAGTACTAAGTGCTTTTCCAAAAATTACCCTTAGAGCAATGCACGTAGGATATTACGATGGTGACAATAAAGTGTCTCCTCTTACATTAACTGCTGTTGGCGAATTCAGTAAGGTCAAGTTTGGCGCTAACTATGTTGATACACTTAACTACCCAAAAGACTCTACATTAGTCGCTAATTTAATGGCTTGGGTGCAAAATAAGTCAGCAAAGTCTGCCTTTGAGTTACTCACAAAACTTCAGCATGCGCATTTTGTTTTAGGTAACGAATTAACAGACAAAGAAAGTGTTATTGATATAATTGACGAACTTAAACTTTCACCACCTGCTAAATGTCTGCAGTCAAATAAACTTACCAAAGATGCTGAGTTTGCAATCCACGATATCATCGAAATTCAAGAAATTATTGGCACGCAAGCCATTCCGGCTCTTTTATTAGCCTGTAATGAAAGCTTAGTGTTACTTAACCATAATCTGTATTTAGAAAATCCTGATGCAATTGTTGATGCAGTTAAACTTGAATTAGAAAATTTATCCTAAATATTTACCTTCGATGCTTTGATTTAGCGATTAATAAATTTTACTGAGCACCATTTTTTGCTGCTGACAATTAAAGCGATTGATAGACCGAACTTTACTTTTACAACTGTTCAGTCAACAACAAGTTATAACCACTATTTTATGCCGAAATACGCACGATATATTTTTCGGTTGGGCAAAGGTTAAAAAACAGGTAAAATCGTTAGCAATTATGATGTATCTTTGCCTGAAATATTTGTTTTCAATCAAAGGCATTTTAACAAGATAGCCTGTCTCTTATACACATCTCCGAGCCCACGAGACCGAGGCTGATCTCGTA
>OJDK01000802.1_pt1 | contig 10249 bp, 7 predicted proteins | sample 1592791 | NCBI WGS metagenome assembly OJDK01 (sample SAMN05416878, study PRJEB24817) | seawater metagenome | isolation source: Sea water | place: Canada:Atlantic | collected 2013-11
ATTGCCATGTGGTGATCGCCGTGATGTCGGGGCGCCCGCGCTCTGGCGGGGCGGAGGTTTCGGTGCCGATATGGATGATGCCGGCGATGCGTTCGTGTTCCGCGAGGTCGAAAGCCTTGGTCATGAAGGCGCGGTCGTGGCTGACCCAACCGCTCAGCCAGTTCGCGCCCCAGCCAGAGGCGAGCGCGGCATTGACCAGCGACAGGCAGACCCCGCCCACGGCATAGGTCTGTTCCAACGGCGGGATCTTGGGCGAGGGTTTCTGCACCTCGACCACCACAACCGCCAGATCGCCCTGATCAAATTGCCCGCGGCCCTTCTGGATCTGCTCGGGGTCGAGCGCCAGGGCGGTGCCGCGTGCCTCGGCGATGTCGGCCAGACGCGCCATCGCGGGCTTTTCGATCACGATAAATCGCCACGGTTCCAGCATCCCGTGATCCGGCGCGCGCGAGGCCACGGTCAACAGCTCGGTCAGCGTGTCGCGGTCGGGGACCGGTGTGGTCAGGGTCTTGGCAGGGCGCGAACGGCGGGTTTGCAGGAAATGCAGCGCGTCGGGATTGGGTGTCGGCATCGGGGTCTCTCTTATAGGTTCAGCTCTTGCGCCATGTCGTCAATGGACGCGCGCAGGAAAGCGTCGAATGCGGGGCTTGGCTGGCGGATGCGAAAGTTCTTCGCATGGGGATCTGGCGCTGTGATGTCACTGTCTGCGAGGGCTGCGATGGTGGCGTGGCCACAGAAGGGAACATAGGCCTCTGAATAGCCGCCTTCATGGACGAGCACCAGCTTGCCGCCGCAAAGTTTTTGCGCCGCGGCTTTGATCCGCTGTGTCATCTCGGCAAAGGTTTCCGCTGTGGCCTGCATGCGCGCCAGCGGATCCACGATAGAGGCATCGAAACCGCAGGCGACGATGATCATATCGGGTTGATACGCGTCGAGCGCGGGGAGCACGACGCGATCGAGCGCATGCAGATAGGCCGTATGCCCCGACCCCGCATGCATCGGCAGGTTGATATTGTAACCGGCTCCCGCGCCGTTGCCCCGATCCGCCAGCGCGCCGGTATCAAGCGGGTAATTCCCTTCTTGATGGAGCGAGATCGTCAGCACGTCGTCGCGGTCATAAAAGATCGCCTCGGTGCCATTGCCGTGGTGCACATCCCAGTCCAGCACGGCAACGCGGCGTACCAGCCCCTTGGCCTTTGCTGCCTCGATCGCGATGGCGATATTGGCGAGCAGGCAGAACCCGTTGGGGAAATCAGGCAGCGCATGGTGCCCCGGTGGACGGCTGAGCGCATAGGCATTGTCGAGGTCACCTTTGGCGACGGCCTCTACCGCGGCGATGGAGAGGCCCGCGGACAGCGCCGCAATCTCGAACCCGCCGGCGGCGAAGGGGGTGCGCAGCCCCAGCTCTCCACCGCCCGCGTCGGAAAGGCGTTTGAAGTCGTCGAGATAGGCAGCCGGATGGACCCGCAGCAGATCGTCGCGGGTGGCAGGTGCTGCGCTGCGCAGGTCGAGCTCGGCCATCAGGCCGGTGACCTCCATCAGATTGCGGAGGCGGCGTTTGGTCTCGGGGTTTTCCGGCAGGCCGCCCGCGGCCAGCGGCTGCACCAAGCCGCCCACGGGCATGGTAAAGGCATAGTTGCCACCTGCGTGCCAAAAGCAGCGTTCATCCATGAAAAAACCGGTGGTCATCGTCTATCCCCTTCGTGGTTCGGGCGAAGGCTGGCAAAACGCCAGAGGATTGTCCATGGGGGGCAAGGCCCGCAGCCGTGGTGCTGCGGGGGATCTGTGGAGCGAGTATTTGGGAAAGGGTGAAGGGCGGGCTGGTTTAGCCCACCATGCCCATAATCTCGTAGGTTTTCTTGAGGATCGGCGCGGTGATCTCGCGCGCTTGGGTCGCACCGTGGGCCAGAATGCGGTCGATCTCTGCCTCGTCAGCCATCAGCTCTGCCATGCGGGTGCTGATCGGGGCCATTTTGGCGACGGCGAGTTCAGCCAGTTTGGGTTTGAAGGTGCCGAACTGCTGGCCGCCCACATCGGCCAGAACCTGTTCAACGGTCTGGTCGTTCAGCGCGGCAAAGATATTCACCAGATTGCGCGCCTCTGGCCGGTCCTTGAGGCCGTCCACTTCGGAGGGGAGCGCATCGGCGTCGGTCTTGGCCTTGCGGATTTTCTTGGCGATGGTGTCGGCATCGTCGGTCAGGTTGATACGGCTGGCATCGGAAGGGTCGGATTTCGACATCTTCTTGGACCCGTCGCGCAGGGACATGACGCGGGTCGCAGCCCCTTCGATCACCGGTTCGGTGATGGGAAAGAAATCGACCCCGTAGTCGTGGTTGAACTTGGCCGCGATGTCGCGCGTCAGTTCAAGGTGCTGTTTCTGGTCCTCGCCCACGGGCACATGGGTCGCGTGATAGATCAGGATGTCGGCGGCCATCAGCGCGGGATAGGCAAAGAGCCCCAGCGAGGCAGCTTCGGCGTTCTTGCCGGCCTTGTCCTTCCACTGGGTCATGCGGCCCATCCAGCCCATACGCGCCACGCAGTTGAAGACCCAGGCCAGTTGCGCGTGTTCGGGCACCTGGCTTTGGTTGATCAGGATGGATTTATCGGGGTCGATGCCCGACGCGATAAAACCGGCACAAAGCTCGCGCGTGCTACGCTTGAGGTCCGCAGGGTCCTGCCAGACGGTGATCGCGTGCAGATCGACCATGCAGTAGATCGACTGTACCCCCTTGTCCTGCGCATCGGCGAAACGTTTGAGCGCGCCCAGGTAGTTTCCAAGATGCAAATCGCCCGACGGCTGGATGCCGGAAAACACACGCGGGGTGAAAGAGGTGTCGGTCATTGGATGCTCCGATAAGGCTGGAAACTACGGCCAGATGGGCTTACCCATGCGCACCATGCCCGTCAAGGAGGCCCTATGGAAGACCCAGATTTTCACCCCCCCGTGAACCCGATGCCCGCAACCGTCACGCTGCTTTTTCTGGCGTTGGCGGGGATAGAGGTCGCGTTGTCGCTGGCCGAAGCCGGGATCATCGGCGGCCCTGCTGCTGTGGGCTGGCGTCTGGCGTTGATCCGCGACTATGGGTTTTCAGGCGATGTGTTCGATTGGATGGTCGCCAACATGCAGTTCCCCCTGCGCGACCTGTCGCGGGTGGTGAGCTATAGTTTCATCCATCTGGGCTTTACCCATGCGATCTTTGCCTGCGTGCTGTTGCTGGCGCTTGGCAAGATGGTGGCCGAGGCGATGGGGCAGCTGGCGTTTCTGGCGATCTTCTTTGTGTCGGGCATTTTCGGCGCGGTGGTCTATGCGCTGGTGCTGGATGATCCGGTCTGGCTGGTCGGTGCCTATCCGTCGGTCTATGGGCTGATCGGCGGCTATTCCTTTGTCATGTGGCGCAAGCTGGCGGTGCAAGGGGAACAGCAGTACCGCGCGTTTTCCCTGATTGCCGTGCTGATGGGGTTGCAGCTGATCTGGGGCGTGTTTTTTGACGCGGGCACCCAATGGGTGGCGGAGCTTTTGGGCTTTGCCTGTGGTTTCGCGCTGAGCTTTGTTTTCGCGCCGGGCGAATGGGGCAGGCTGCGGGAGCGTATTCGGCACCGGTGAGGCTTGCAGGCGGGTCAGGCAGACGTGACAGGCAGGGGGCCAGCCCCCTGACCCCCGGGATTTAATGCCATTTGGAAGCGGGTCGGGTTAGCCGCGTTTTAGGGCGCGTTTGAATTCGGCCAGTTTGAACGCACCGATGAGCTGGCCGGTGCCGAAGTAGCTGACGGCCGCCAGGGCAATGAGGATCACCAGGGCGACCCCGCGCCACCAGGCTTCGGCGAGCAGGGGTTGCAGGGCCAGGTTGCCGATCCAGAGCGCTCCGCCCATGACCGCCGCCGCCGCCATGATGCGCCAGATGCGTTTGTGAAAACGCGCATCGAATTTCGCGGCCAACCCGAAGCCACGTGCGCCATAGGCCAGCAAGGCAAACATCGCCCATCCCGCCAATGTCGTCGCGATGGCAGGGGCAATCCAGCCGATCACGGGGCTGAGGCCGACGGCCAGCACCACGTTCACCACCATTGCGACCACGGCAAAGTAGAAGGGGCGGCGGGTGTCTTCACGCGCGTAGTAAAGCGGTTGCAGGATTTTCTGCAGCACGAAGGCCGGCAGGCCGAGCCCGTAGATCGCCACCGCAATGGCGATGGCTGCGGCGTCATCTGTGGTTGTGGCCCCGCGTTGGAACAGCACCGTGGCCAGCGTGAAGGGGATCACCATCAACGCAACCGCCGAGGGGATGGTCAGCGCCAGCGACACCTCGGCGGCGCGGCTGATCTGAGTGTGCGATCCCTGTTCGTCTCCGGCCTTGAGCCGTCGTGACAGGTCGGGCAGCAGCACCACGCCAATCGCGATCCCCACCACGCCCAAGGGTAGTTGGTAGAGGCGGTCTGCGTAATTGAGCCAGGCCACGGCTCCTTCGTAGAAGCTGGCGACCTGACGGCCGACCAGCAGGTTGATCTGCATGACCCCGCCCGCCAGGGCCGCAGGGGCGGCGATGATGGCGAGGCGTTTCAGCTCGGGCGTCAGGCGGGGGCGGTGGCCGAAGGTCAGTGTGAAGCCTGCGCGTTTCGCGGCCCACCAGACCAGCGCCAGTTGCGCGATCCCCGCCAGCGGGACAGACAGCGCCAGCGTGTCGCCGATCTGCAGGCCAAGCGCCTTGTCGATGCCCATGCCGATCGCCTCTGATCCGTCGCGGCCAAGGGCGGCCCCGATAAGGACGGCGAGGATGAAGATGACGTTCAGCACCACAGGGGCTGCCGCCGCCGCCATGAAGCGGCCCGTGGCGTTCAGCACGCCCGATACAAGTGCCGCGAGGGAGATGAACAGGATATAGGGGAAGGCCAGCCGCCCATATTCGACCGCCAGATCGAACCGTTCGTCCCCCGCAAAGCCCGAGGCCATCAGCAGCACCAGCCCCGGCATCGCGACGATCCCGATGATGGTGAACAGCGTCAGGATGAACGCCATGCCGACGAAAGCATCCTGCGCGAATTTTTCCGGATCATCGCCGCTTTCGAGCTTTTTCGAGAACATCGGCACAAAGGCCATGTTGAACGCCCCCTCGGCAAAGAAGCGGCGGAACATATTGGGCAGGGAAAAGGCGACCAGAAACGCTTCGGCGGCGGGGCCGGAGCCAAGGTAGCCCGCGATCATCACATCACGCACGAACCCCATGACCCTGCTGAGGAGGGTCCAGATCCCGACGGTGAAGAAGCCGGACATAAGGCGGATAGGTTTCATGGTGGTGCTGCCCCGTAACTGCGGTGCAAATGGCCTAGCTGTTGGCGCCGCACTGCGCAATCAGGGAAATGCGAACACAGCCGTCATGCCCGCGCGAAAGCGCCGATGTCAGTCCTGTGCCCGTGCCACTCCGTCGATGATCGCCGCGCGCAACCGTTTCTCGAGCGTCTTCTGCTTGCTTTCGGTATAGTATTTCAACCCGAACATATCCTTGACGTAGAAGGTATCGACCACCTGTTCGCCATAGGTCGCGATCACCGCATTGGCGATATAGACGTTGGATTCAGACAGCGACCGCGTGAGGTCATAGAGCAGGCCGGGGCGGTCGCGGGTATCCACCTCGATAATCGTGTAGATCTCGGAGCCTTCGTTATCAAAGGTGATATGCGTGGGCACCTTGAACACTTTCTCGCGCTTTTTCACCTTGTCGCGGGATTTCAGCGCATCGCGGGCCAGAATTTCACCCTTGAGCGTCTTGGAGATCATCTGCCGCAGCCGTGGCAGGCGCGAGACGTCGTAGGGGTTGCCCTCGGCGTCCTGGATCCAGAACGCATCGGTCACCCAGCCGTCCTTGGTGGTATAGCTGCGGGCATCGACGACATTGGCCCCGACCAGCGCCAGCGCACCGGCGAGCCGTGCAAAGATGCCCGGGTGGTCAGCCATGACAAAGCAGGCGCGGGTGGCGTCGCGGTCATCGTCAGGGTGCAGGTCAATGCGGATTTCACCGTCCTGAATATCGCGGAGCTGTTCGGCGAATACTACCTGCGAGGCCGTGTGAAGCCCCTGCCAATAGGGGGGGTAGTGGCGTGCGGTCTCGGCCTGAAGATCCTTGCGCGGCCAATGGGCAAGGGCCGCACGCAGGGCCTTTTTGGCCCCCGCGCCGCGGTTCTCGCGGTTGAGGTCTTCGAGTCCGGTTTCAAGCGCGCGTTTGGTTTGCCGGTAGAGCCCACGGATCAGCACGGCTTTCCAGTTGTTCCAAGTGTTCGGGCCGACGCCGCGGATATCGCAGACGGTCAGCACACACAGCAGATCAAGCCGTTTGACGGTCTGCACCGCCTTGGCAAAGTCCCGCACGGTGCGCGGATCGGAAATATCGCGTTTTTGCGCCATATCCGACATCAGCAGGTGGTAGCGGACCAGCCATTCGACCGTGTCGACCTCGGCCTTGTTCAGGCCCAGACGGGGCGCGATCTTGCGGGCCATTTGGGCCCCGAGGATCGAATGGTCTTCGGGGCGGCCCTTGGCGATATCATGCAGCAAGAGAGCCACATATAGAACCTTGCGGTTCACCCCACGTTGCAGGATCGAGGAGGCGACGGGCAGGTCTTCTTCCAGCTCGCCCTTCTCGATCAGGGCAAGGTTTGTGATACACTGGATCGTATGCTCGTCCACCGTGTAGCTGTGATACATGTTGAACTGCATCATCGCCACGATAGGCTCAAACTCGGGGATGAAGGCCGACAGCACGCCCAGTTCGTTCATCCGGCGCAGGCCGCGTTCGGGGTTGCCGTGTTTCAGCATCAGATCAAGGAAGATCCGCCGCGCTTCGGGCGTGTTGCGCATGTCGTCGTCGATCAGGGCGAGGTTCGCTTTGACCAGACGCATCGCATCGGGGTGGATCAACATGCCGGTGCGCAATGCCTCTTCGAAGATGCGCAGCAGGTTCAGCTTGTCGCTGATAAACGCCTTGCCATCGGTGACCGCCAGCCGCCCGCCCACGACCTCATAGCCGTCCCGCAGCTTGGGGCGACGGCGAAAGATACGTTCGAGCAGCGGTTCCGCCTTGACGTGCAAGGCTTCGAGCTTGGTGAGGAAGATGCGCGTCAGCTCGCCCACTTCGGTGGCATGGCGGAAATAGGCCTGCATGAACACCTCGACCCCGCGGCGGCCCCGTGTGTCGCGGTATCCCATCGCCTCGGCCACGGCGACCTGCATGTCAAAGGTCAACTGTTCGGTCGCGCGTCCTGAAATGAGGTGCAGGTGTCCGCGTACCGCCCAAAGAAAATTCTCGGCCGCGACGAAGGTCTTGAATTCTTCCTCCAGAAACACGCCGCGGTCGACAAGATCGGCGGCATGTTCGACGCTGTAAATATGTTTGGCGATCCAGAACAACGATTGCAGATCGCGCAAGCCGCCCTTGGCCTCTTTGACGTTGGGTTCCACCACATAACGTAGACCCTGCTTGCGGTGCCGCGCGTCGCGTTCCTCCAGCTTGGCTTCGATAAAGCTGCGGCCGGTGCCTGCAAAAAGATCGGTCTTGAGCGTTTCATCCAGATCCTGCGCCAAAGCCACATCGGCGGCGATAAAGCGGTGCTCCAGCAGGGCGGTCTGGATCGTAAAATCCTCGCGGCCGAGGGTCACGCAGTCGCGGATGGTGCGGGTGGAATGGCCGACCTTCAACTTGAGATCCCATAGCATGTAGAGCATGGATTCGATCAGCTTTTCAGTGCGCTGGCTGGGCGTTTGGGGGATGAGGAACAGCAGGTCCACATCGGAATAGGGGGCCATCTCTCCGCGGCCATACCCGCCGACGCCGATCACGGCGAGCCGGTCGTTCGGGCCAAGCGTGTCAATCGGGTGGAGCCGTTGTCCGGCGATCTGCAGGGTCGTGCGGACAAGCTGATCTGTGAGGTAGCAATAGGCCGACGTCATGGGGCGCGCGTTGAAGGGTGACGCTGCGAAGGCGCGGGCGATTTCGGCGCGACCGTTCTTTTGCGCGTCTTGCAGAACGGCGACGGCAGCGGCCTGAATCTCTGCCGGATCGGTCAAACCGTCCAGCACGTCCTTGAGCGCGGCGGAAACAGCCGCTTCGTCAAAGATGCGTTTGGGAGTGCTGATCAGGTGACGCGCGGTGGCCTCACCTGATTCTGCTGGTGCAACAAGGGGTTTCACAAAAGGCGGCCCCTTAGAAACCGGCCCCGCCAAAGGCTTGGGGGGCAGGGCTGATGATGACGACCTGCTGGTTGCGGATCGTGGCAATGGCAAGGCCGCGTTCGGCGGTGCCGTCCGCCTTGAGGCGGAACACGCCGCTCGCCCCGCGGAAGCCCGCGCCTTGGGTCAGACGTGCCGCGGACAACGCGTCGGATTTGCCGGATTTCGCCAAGGCCCCCACGGCGGCGATCCCGTCAAAGGCCAGACCAGCGATCGGGCCCGGTGTGTCGCCATAGGCTGCGGCATAGCGCTGCGAAAATGCGGTTGTCGCACCGGGATCGGGCAGGGCGAACCAGCCACCTTGCACGCCGGGCAGGGCCAGCGTTTGGGGCGGGATGTCCCAGCGGGTCAGACCGATGTACTGCGTGGTGGCACCGCTGATCCCTGCCTCTGGCAGCATCTGTGCGAAAAGCGGCAGCGCACTGGCTGAGGATGTCGTCAGGAAGACCGCATTCGCCCCGTTGCTTTCTACGGCAGCTTTCACGCGCGGCACGGCAGACATTACGGCTTCTTGGCTCAGCGCGTAATCAACCGTACCGGCAGAGGTCGCCCCGTTTGCGGCAATCGCCTTGAGGATGGCATCGCGGCCCAGCTGGCCGGCCAGATCCTGACCGTGCAGTACGAGGATCTTGTCTTTTCCGTTGCTCTTGGCGTAGCGGACCAGACGGTTGGAGGTGTCGTTAAAGTTCTGACCCAGCACAAAGACATTGCCGCCCGCGATGCTTGGGTTGTTCGAGAAGGACAGGACATTCACGCCCTGCGCGGCAACCGCGTTGCCCGCCGCATTTGCGGCCTCGCCATAAAGCGGCCCCAGAATGATCTGCGCCCCGTCGGTGACAGCCTGAGCCGCCGCGGTGCCCGCAGTGCCAGCATTGCCGCCCGTGCCATAGACCCGCAGGTCAATCTGCACGCCGCCCAGATCGCGGATCGCCAGACGCGCGGCGTTCTCAAGCTCTTGCGCCAGCAAGTTATCTGCCGCCGATCCGCCGCGTGGGATCAGCAAGGCCACCGGAATAGGTTTGCTCGAGTCGACTTTGGGGCCCTTGGACCCGTTCATATTGGTCATCGCCACAGGTTCACAGGCGGCAAGCGCCAATGCGATCAGTGGCAGGATCAAAAGCCGCAGTGGCTTGCGAAGGATGTTGAAAACAGCGATCATAACAGTGTCACTCCATTGGTGGCAGGTCGGCGGCGATGGCCCCGGGGACATATGCACTGATCATAGAGGGTGCGAAAGGCGGGTCCAGCTTGAATTACCAAAAGATTCCCCTTGCGGCGGGGCTTTATTTTGTCGGGGTGCCGATCGGCTCTGCCCGCGACATAACCTTGCGGGCGCTCGACGTGCTGGCCTCGGCTGATGTGCTGGCGGCGGAAGACACGCGGAGCCTGCGTAAGTTGATGGATATCCACGGGGTGCCTCTCAACGGGCGGCAGATTGTGGCGTTGCACGACCATTCGGGCAGTGGCGTGCAGGAAAAGCTTGTCGCCGCGATCCGCGATGGGCAATCCGTCGCCTATGCCTCTGAGGCTGGCATGCCGCTGATCGCGGATCCGGGGTTCGAACTGTCCCGCGGTGTGGGCGAAGCAGGGCTGATGCTGACCTGCGCGCCGGGCCCATCGGCCCTGCCTACCGCGCTGGCCTTGGGCGGTTTGCCGACAGATGCGTTTTTCTTTGCGGGATTTTTGCCCAATGCAACTGCGGCACGCAAAGCTGCGTTGGAAAACCTGCGCGAAATACCCGGCACCTTGGTTTTTTACGAATCGCCCAAGCGGCTGGGGGCATGTTGCGCGACGCGGCAGATGTATTGGGGGCCGAAAGACAGGCCGCCGTTTGCCGCGAGCTCACCAAGAAATTCGAAGAAGTGCAGCGGCAGTCCTTAGCGGGCTTGGCAGATCACTACTCAGGCAAGCCGCCAAAAGGCGAAATCGTTGTGCTGGTGGACCGGGGGCGTTCAGAAGCTGTTAATGAAATCGACCTAGAAACAGAGTTGAAAGGCGCATTGTCGGACATGTCGATGCGCTGTCTCTTATACA
>OJDK01000818.1_pt1 | contig 10108 bp, 10 predicted proteins | sample 1592791 | NCBI WGS metagenome assembly OJDK01 (sample SAMN05416878, study PRJEB24817) | seawater metagenome | isolation source: Sea water | place: Canada:Atlantic | collected 2013-11
GATCTACACGTAAGGAGTCGTCGGCAGCGTCAGATGTGTATAAGAGACAGATCCACAACCACGATCTTTGGACCATCCGCGGGAACTACGGTTACAAGCCCGAGCTTCCCGGCGCGATTGCCGGCAGCGAAGCGCTTGGCACCGTCGAGGCTGTCGGTGAAGGCGTGGACGACGCGATGATCGGCCAGCGTGTGTCGATTGCGGGCGTGCATGGCACATGGGCCGAATACTTCGTCGCCCCCGCCACTGGTGTTCTGCCCCTGCCGGACGTGATCTCGGACGTTGCTGGCGCACAGTTGATCGCGATGCCCTTCAGCGCCATCTCTCTGCTGGAAACGCTCAAGGCGCAGAAAGGCGACTGGATCGTCCAGACCGCTGCAAACGGGGCCGTCGGCAAGATCATGACCACGCTCGCCAAAAGCCGCGGCATCAACCTGCTGAACCTCGTGCGGCGCGAAGACGCTGTGAAAGAGCTGACGGATCTGGGCATCGACAACGTGCTGTCGACCTCGGAAGCGGGCTGGCAGGATAAAGCGCGCGAGATCATCGGCGAAAAAGGGGCCGCATCCGCAATCGATTCCGTAGGGGGCGATATCTCGGCTGATCTGGTCGATCTGCTGGGACTGGACGGAGAGCTTGTCGTGTTCGGCACCGCGACCGGTGCGCCGATGCCGCTGAACTCTGGCGCGCTGATCATGAAGCACATCACCGTCAAAGGCTTCTGGGGCTCCCGCGTGAGCGGCGACATGGACCCCGAAGAGCGCAAGCGCCTGATCACTGAACTGGTCACGCTGGTCGCCAAAGGCGAATTGGTGTTGGAAGACGGTGGGCAGTTCGGGCTGGATGATCTCTCCGCTGCGCTGAAAGCCTCGCTGACACCGGGCCGCCCCGGCAAGGTGATGATCCGCGGCTAAACGCAGCCGAATACCACAGCACCAAACGGGGCGGCCCTTGATCCGGGATCAAGGGTCGCCCTGCTTTCATTTCGGCACCCTAGTTTGGGCGGCCGCGATCTTTAGAACGGCAGCCCCGTATAATTCTCTGCCAGATCGCGCCGTGCTGTTTCGCTTTGCGCCAGATGGGCCAGCGACGCCCGCCGCATCTGCGGGGCGAAACTGTCTTCGCCCTCGAACTGATGCAGCATTGTTGTCATCTGCCAGCTGAACCGCATCGCCTTCCAGATCCGCGACAGCGCGTGGGCGGAATAACCGTCAACCCCGCTGTGATCCCCTCGCTTCAACGCGGCAATCAGCGCGTCATGCAGATAGAAGACATCGGACACCGCGAGGTTCAGCCCCTTGGCACCGGTGGGCGGTACGATATGCGCGGCATCCCCCACCAGAAACAGGTTTCCCCACCGCAAAGGCTCGCTCACGAAAGAGCGCAGCGGCGCAATGGATTTCTCGATCGACGGGCCGGTCACGAGCGCCTCTGATACAGGTCGCGGCAAACGTTGCTTTAGCGCCTCCCAGAAGCGGTCATCGCTCCAATCCTCGACCTTTTCGGTCGACGACACCTGAATGTAATAGCGGCTCAGGCTTGCGCTGCGCATGGAGGCCAGAGCGAAGCCCTGCGCCGAACTGGCATAGATCAATTCATCGTTCACCGGTTTCGTGCGCGACAGAATGCCCAGCCATCCAAAGGGGTAGACCCGTTCAAACTCCCGACGTTTGGCAGCGGGGATCGTCGCGCGGCTGACACCGTGGAACCCATCACAGCCCGCGACGTAAGTGCAGCTGATCTCTTGCCGCTTGCCGTCTTTGGTGAAGGATACCGTGGGCGCATTGCTGTCCGCACCGTCGATCACCACATCCTCGACCTCGTGAATGATCGTGGTGCCCATCCGGTCCTGTGCGTCGTACAGATCGCGGGTGACCTCTGTCTGGCCATAGACCATGACCTTCTTGCCGATGAGCTTGTGGAAATCGATATGCACCATCAGGTCGTTGTCGGTCAGGTAGCAGCCTTTGTGCGGCAAGCCCTGCTGGTCCATCCGCGCACCGACACCGGCATGGCGCAGCAGGTTCATTGTGCCGTCTTCAAGCACGCCCGCGCGGATGCGGGACAGCACGTGTTCACGGGTGGTCCTTTCAAGCACGACAGTGCTGACGCCTGCGTCGTTCAGCAATTGCGACAGCAGCAAGCCCGATGGCCCGCCGCCAATAATGACGACTTCCGTTTTCATACAGCTGCTCCCTGCCCGATTTTCGGGTTAACCTATTGTACGGAACGTGCATGATGAATGGATCGCTAGCGCAATTGCTGGTACAATCCGTGCATGACAGAGCTTTCCCCGATCCCCAGCTATGCGCTTTTTGGCGAAACCAAAGGCTTTCCCGATGTTCTCCATTGCGAACGGATCAAGGACCGCGCACCGGATCACGCGTGGCACATCGCGCCACATCGGCACGCGCAATTGGCGCAGGTGCTCTACATCCTTTCGGGGGGTGGCACGGCGAATATAGATGGCGACCGATTTGCCCTGACGCAGGGATCGGTCGTCTTTATCCCGCCCCGCATGGTGCATAGTTTCGACTTCGCGCCCAATACCCAAGGCATGGTGCAATCCTTTCCCATTGCGATCCTGCACAGCATCGGGCCCGTCAATGCCGAGGTCGCACAGGCGCTGACCAAGCCGACGGTTGGTCGCGCCGCGGGCCCGCTGATCGCGCTGATGACCCAGCTGGAAACCGTGGCGGCCCAGACGGGTGCGCCGTTTCGGGCGCAGATTGCCGTGGGCTTGGGGCATGCGGTTCTGGCCAGCATCGCGGCATGGGGGACCACGCAAAACCGCAGCAACGACGCACCGCAAGATGATCGCCTGTTGCGGCTCGACCAGCTTATCGGCGATCCGGGCAGTGCGGGCTGGACGGCCAAGGACTTTGCCAGCACCCTCGGGATCAGCACCGGACATCTGTCGCGCCTGTGCCGCGCGGCAAAGGGGCTGTCCGCCACCGCCTACATCGAAGCCCGCCATGTCGAGGAAGCCTGCCGCATGCTGGCCTTTACACGCCTGTCGGTGGCCGAGGTTGGCTACCGTCTGGGGTTCGCCGATCCGTCATATTTCTCGCGCCGTTTCCGCACCGTGCAGGGGGTGACCCCATCGCAATACCGCCAGCAATTCGTAACCTGAGATCGCGGCCAAAGGACCGCAGGTTGAAGTCTCGGCAAATCAGTGCTCACAAAACTGACAAATGTCAGAATTATTATCCGTTATCGCTAACAGCCGTTTGACCTGCCCCAAATGATACGTGAAGGTGACGTTAGGGAGCCTGCGCAACCCGTGCCGCGCAGATAAGAGAAACCGAAGTTTCTGGGAGGAAATAGAATGACAAAAGGCAATATGAACCGTCGCACCATGCTGCGCGGCGCTGCTCTTGGCGCGTTGGCGACACCGGCGCTGGTCGGCAAAGGGATCGCGCAGGGCAAGGTCAACTGGCGCGTGCAAGCGCATTGGCCCAAAGCGTCCAGCTCTTTCACCGACAGCCTTGGCAAACTGGCCGAAGTGCTTGAGACGCGCACCGAAGGCGCGTTCAAGATGGATCTGCTGGGTGCCGGCGAATTCGCCAAAGGCCCCGACATCTACAATATCGTGCGCAAGGGCGTGGTGCCGATGGGGACGGTCAGCCCGTCCTATGTGCAAGATCAGGCGCAGGCCGCGTCCTTCCTGTTCGGCATCCCCGGCACCTTCCGTCAGGCTTGGGAAATGGAGCACGCGGTCAAGAACCTTGGCCTTGAGGCGCTGGTGAACGAAGACCTGAACGCCGATGGTGTAATGATGAAGACGGAAAAGGTTCTGCCCGTCGAAATCGTCGTGTCGAAAAAGATCGAATCCGCCGAAGACTTCAAAGGGCTCAAGCTGCGGTCGTCGGGCACGATGCTGGATTACCTGCAATCCGCTGGTGCCGCGCCGCAATACATCCCCGGGTCCGAACTCTATCAATCGCTCAGCTCGGGCGTTGTGGATGGCGCGCATTGGGGCGCTGCTGTGGGGGCGAAGTCCATGTCCCTCTGGGAGGTCTGCAAATACCACTACAAACCCGCGCTTGGTCAGACCACCGACGCCTTCATCCTGAATATGGAGGCCGTCGACGGGCTGGAGGACGATCTGCGCACTGCCCTGCTCGACACGATGGAGACGCGCTTCTTCCAGCGGTCGGCCGAATACCAGCACGCCGAAGCCATCGCGATTTCTTCGGGCATCGCCGAGAACGATATCGAGGTGTCCGAACTGCCCGACGACGTTCTGGCGATCCTTGCCGATGCCTCGGCCAAGATCCTCGACACAGAGGCGCAGAAAGGCGAACGCGCGGCGAAGGCGGCGGATATCTACAAAACCTTGATGACCGACCTCGGCTACCTCTAGGGGCCTGATCCGGGGGCTCGACCCCGGTGATGCCACAGTGAAAATCAATGTAGCCGCCTGACATGTCCCTGCATTTCGGGCGGCTTCTTTTATGTCTTGAGGGAGAAACGTTTTGTTTAAACTTGCGCGCTTCATCACGCAATTGAACCGCATGATCGGCTATTGGATCAGCTTTTGCGTGCTGATCATCTTTGCCCTGCTGCTGGCCGATGTGGTCATGCGCTATCTGATCGGGCAGCCCGCGATCTGGACTGCCGAGCTGGCGACGCTGATCTTTGGTGTCTATGCGATCATCGGGGGCGGCTATCTGCTGACCGAACGCGGTCACGTGAACGTCGATATCATCTACGGCCAGTTTTCCCCCAAACGCAAAGCCTTGGTGGACATCGTGACATGGCCGCTGTTCCTGATCTTTGTCGGCGTGCTGCTGTGGCAAGGCTATGACATCGCGTCCGAGGCCATCGCGGATATGGAGCGGTCGAACTCTGTCTGGAAGGCCCCGCTGTGGCCGACAAAATCGCTGATCCCCGTCGCCGCCTTGCTGCTGTTGTTGCAAGGCTTCGTACGCCTTTGGGCCGATGTGCGCACTCTGATGGGGCTGCCCAATGATCCCGCGATCTTTGGACAACCGGCCACCGGCGACACCCAAGCCGCAGGAGGCCAGTCATGAGCGTTGAAATCCTGACCATGCTGTTCTTTGGCGCGCTGCTGTTGTTCGTGATGCTCGGCACGCCGCTGGCCTTTGCCCTTGGTGGAATATCGGTCATCTTCCTCTATGCGGAAATGGGCGATCTGGGGTTCTATCTGCTCGCCTCCAAAATGTGGGAAACGATGCAATCCCCCACGCTGATGGCAATTCCGCTGTTTGTCTTCATGGCGATCCTGCTTGAAAAATCGGGGGTCGCGAATGACCTTTACGATATGATGCACGAATGGTGGGGCGGGCTGCGCGGCGGTCTGGCCATCGGCACGGTGTTGATCTGCGTGATCTTTGCCGCCATGTCGGGCATCTCGGGTGCGGCGGTTGTGACAATGGGGACCATCGCGCTGCCCAAAATGCTGGAACGCGGCTATGACAAGAAGCTCGCGCTTGGGGCGATCAACGCGGGCGGGGGCTGGGGCATCCTGATCCCGCCGTCGATCCTGATGGTACTGTATTCGCTGCTGACCGAAGTGTCGGTCGGGCGTCTGTTTGCGGCCGGTATCGGGCCAGGGCTGCTGCTGTTCTTCCTCGTCTCCGTCTATATCGGCGGGCGGTGCTGGATGCAGCCGGAACTGGGCCCCGCCCTCCCGAAAGAGGAACGCGCGAACTGGGGGCAGAAGCTGCGGTCTCTCAAGGCGGTGATCCTGCCGATCCTGATCGTGGTGATCGTGCTGGGGGCCATCTTTGGCGGCTACGCGACGCCGACCGAAGCCGCCGCCATCGGCGTCTTTGGCGCGATGGTCGCTACGGGCGTGAACCGGCAGCTGTCATGGGCCGTGATCCGCGACGCCTCGTTCGCGACGCTGAAACTGACCGCGCTGATCATGTGGATCCTTTTCGCGGCCCATGCCTTCAGCACGGCCTATACCGCGCTTGGGGCCCAAAGCCTGATCCAGGATATGATGAACCTTGTGCCCGGTGGGCGTTGGGGGTCGCTGGTGTTTATGCTGGCAGTGCTTTTCATCCTTGGGATGGTGCTGGATCCGGTGGGGATCATGCTGATCACCCTGCCTGTGTTCCTGCCCGTTGTGCAGAGCTATGGCTTTGATCCGATCTGGTTCGGCATCCTCTTCATCATCATGATGGAGGTCGGGTATATGACCCCGCCCTTCGGCTTTAACCTCTTTTACCTCAAAGGGGTGGCCCCGCCGGATGTCACAATGGGCGATATCTATGCTTCTGTGACGCCTTACGTGATCGTGACGCTGATCGGGGTCTTGCTGATCATTCTAATCCCCGAGATCGCGACCTATCTGCCCAAGTATTTCTACGGGTAGACCTGTAAACACCTGCCTTGACCCGCGGCACGGCTGCGGGTCAAAGCCCCTGACGGGATATGCTCAAATATTAGGCAGCCGTCGAGATACAGCCTGAAATTGCGCCAAAAATGCCCGTTTCGGATCGCACCCGACGGGAATCACGCTATCCAGATGGGAGTTATTTTCAGCTGGACGAGGCCCCCCATCAACATCGCCGCCCATACCGATCAGGCTCTTGCCGTGCCGATGCAACCCCGCGCCCGCGGGGCGCTGCGCATCAGCAGCAAGACCTATGGCGGCGCGTCCGTGATTGGCGATCTCTACCAGCAAGGCTGCTTCAAGGCTCTGTTTCCGCGCGCGGCGGCGGGCGGGCTGACGGGGGTTTTCCTCAATACCTCGGGCGGGATGACGGGCGGCGATGAACTGTCGATCACCGCCACGGCGGGTGCGGGCAGCCGGCTGACCCTGACCAGCCAAGCGGCCGAGCGCGTCTATCTCGCGCAACCCGGCCCCATGGCGCAGATGACCACGCGGCTGGATGCCGAAGCGGGGGCACGGGTCGATTGGCTGCCGCAGGAAACGATCCTGTTCAACGGCTCCGCCCTGCGCCGCAATCTGGAGGTGGACCTGACGGGCGATGCCTGTTTCTTCGGCGTAGAGCCGCTGGTCTTTGGCCGCGTCTCCATGGGCGAGACGCTGCGCGACGCGCGCTTTGCCGATAACATCACGATCCGCCGCGACGGGCACCCTATCTTTGCCGATGCCGTGCGTCTGTCCGGCGATATCCATGCACAGCTTGCAGGCACCGCCACGGCGGGCGGCAACTGCGCCATGGCCAGCCTGATCTACGCCGCCCCCGATGCCGAGGCGCTGCTTGCCCCCCTGCGCGCGCTGCTACCTGCCAGCGCCGGTGCCAGCCTGATCCGCGACGGCGTGCTTTATGCGCGGCTCCTCGCGCCCGACAGTTACATCCTGCGCCAGTCTCTGGTGCCGATCATCGCCCGCCTGCACGGCGCGGCCCCTCCTAAAACATGGATGCTTTGACATGCAGCTGACCCCCCGTGAAAAAGACAAACTGCTGATCGCCATGGCGGCCGAAGTCGCGCGCAAGCGTCTGGCCCGTGGCGTCAAGCTGAACCACCCCGAGGCGATTGCCCTGATCACCGACGCCGTCGTCGAAGGCGCGCGCGATGGCCGTAGCGTGGCCGAGATGATGCAGGCCGGTGCCCAGGTCATCACCCGCGACGACTGTATGGAGGGCATCGCCGAGATGATCCACGACGTGCAGGTCGAAGCCACCTTCCCCGACGGGACCAAGCTGGTCACCGTGCACAACCCTATCCGCTAGACCCCATTCGCAAGAAAGGCCCCTGCTATGAAACATCTGATGATCCTGCCCGCCGCCCTGATGGCCGGCCCTGCACTTGCCCACCCCGGTGTGCATATCGCCCCCCACGGGGCCGAATGGATGCCTGTCTTCATGGGGCTTGCCGTCATCGCAACCGCCGCGGCCATCGCCCTGCGCGGGCGGGTCAAGGCCCCCCGCAAGGCGCGCAAATGATCCCCGGAGAGGTGCTGTGCGCCGCGGGGGACATCACCCTGAACGCCGATCGCACGGCCATCACCCTGATGGTTGCCAATACCGGTGACCGGCCCGTGCAGGTCGGCAGTCACTACCACTTTGCCGAAACCAACCCCGCGCTCGACTTTGACCGCGCCGCCGCGCGTGGCCACCGGCTGGACATCGCCGCTGGCACCGCCGTGCGCTTTGAACCCGGTCAACGCCGCGAGGTGCAGCTGATCCCGCTCGCGGGAGACCGCAAGGTGTACGGGTTCAACGCTGAAGTGATGGGCGCGCTCTAAGGCGCTTCGAGGAAAGAGAGACCTATGACCACCACACTCCCCCGCTCTGAATATGCAGCGATGTATGGCCCCACCACGGGGGACCGGCTGCGACTGGCCGACACCGATCTGATCATCGAGGTGGAACGCGATCTGACCACCTATGGCGAAGAGGTGAAGTTCGGCGGCGGCAAGGTGATCCGCGACGGGATGGGCCAGTCGCAGGTCACGCGGGCAAACGGTGCGGTGGATACTGTCATCACCAACGCGCTGATCGTGGATCATTCGGGAATCTACAAGGCGGATGTGGCGCTGAAAGACGGGCGCATCGCGGCGATTGGCAAGGCGGGCAACCCCGACACCCAACCCAACGTCGACATCATCATCGGACCGGGGACCGAGGTGATCGCAGGCGAAGGCCGCATCCTCACCGCGGGCGGTTTCGACAGCCACATCCACTTTATCGCGCCCCAGCAGATGGAGGACGCGCTGCATTCCGGTGTGACCACATGCTTTGGCGGCGGCACCGGCCCTGCGCATGGCACGCTTGCCACCACCTGCACCCCCGGCCCGTGGCATATCGGGCGCATGTTGCAGGCGATGGACGGTGTGGTGATGAACATCGGTCTCTCGGGCAAGGGCAACGCCAGCCAACCCGGCGCGCTGGTCGAGATGGTGAACGGCGGGGCCTGTGCGCTGAAGCTGCACGAAGATTGGGGCACCACCCCTGCCGCTATCGACTGCTGCCTGTCGGTCGCCGACGATATGGACGTGCAGGTGATGATCCACACCGACACGCTGAACGAATCCGGCTTTGTCGAACATACGCTTGGCGCGATGAAAGGCCGGACCATCCACGCCTTCCACACCGAGGGCGCAGGCGGCGGCCACGCCCCCGACATCATCAAGATTTGCGGCGAAGAGCACGTGCTGCCGTCCTCGACCAACCCGACACGCCCCTTCACGGTGAACACGCTCGAAGAGCATCTGGACATGCTCATGGTCTGTCACCACCTTGATAAATCCATCCCCGAAGACGTCGCCTTTGCCGAAAGCCGGATCAGACGCGAGACGATTGCCGCCGAGGATATCCTGCATGACATCGGTGCATTCTCTATCATCGCCTCTGACAGTCAGGCCATGGGCCGTGTGGGCGAGGTGCTGATCCGCACATGGCAAACCGCTGACAAGATGCGCAAGCAGCGCGGGCGCTTGCCGGAAGAAACCGGCGACAACGATAACTTCCGCGTCAAACGCTATATCGCGAAATATACGATCAACCCCGCCATCGCCCATGGTGTCAGCCGCGAGGTCGGGTCGATCGAAGTGGGCAAGAAGGCCGATCTGGTGCTATGGAACCCCGCCTTTTTTGGTGTGAAGCCCGAAATGGTATTGATGTCCGGCATGATCGTCGTGGCGCAGATGGGCGATCCGAATGCGTCGATCCCAACGCCGCAGCCGGTCTATACCCGCCCGATGTTCGGGGCCTATGGCAGCGCGCTTCAACATTGCGCGGTGACCTTTATTTCGGAAGCCGCGCAATCGAACGGGCTGCGCGACAGCCTAGGTCTGCGCAAACAGACCATCGCCGTGCAAAACACCCGCAATATCGGCAAATCCGATCTGATCCACAACGCGGCCACCCCCAAGGTAGAGGTGAACCCCGAAACCTACGAAGTCCGCGCAGATGGCGAGCTGCTGACCTGCGCGCCCGCTGAGACCGTCCCCATGGCGCAACGCTATTTCATGTTCTGAGGCCCTTAGATGACCGACCTTTCCCCCGCCCATACGATCAAGCGCCACGGCCAGTGGGACCATGCGGATGACAGCTGCGTGCTGACCTATGACAACCGCTTCCTGCGCCGCAAACGCCTGCTGACCAGCCACAATCGCGGGTTCCTGGTGGACCTCGCCCATACGGAATCGCTGAACCCTGTC
>OJDK01000823.1_pt1 | contig 10041 bp, 7 predicted proteins | sample 1592791 | NCBI WGS metagenome assembly OJDK01 (sample SAMN05416878, study PRJEB24817) | seawater metagenome | isolation source: Sea water | place: Canada:Atlantic | collected 2013-11
GGGCTCGGAGATGTGTATAAGAGACAGGTGCGTAAACGTGTTTCGCCCAAAGTTACTGGTGTAAAATTTTGTTTAAGAGCCAATTCAATTTCGTTTGTACTGAAATCACCTTCGGGTCCGATTAAAATAGTGCAATTTGTTTGAGCTCTTAATTGTGATTTCAATGATTTTTTATTGGTTTCTTCACAATGTGCTATAAATTGTAAACCTTCAAATTCTTGTTTTATGAATTCATGAAATGATACAGGTGCATTAAGTGTTGGCAGATAGCATTGCAAAGATTGTTTCATTGCATTCTGAACGATTTTCTCATAGCGTTCAAGTTTAATAACCTTACGCTCACTATGATCGCAAATAATTGGTGTTATGATTTCAACGCCAATTTCAGTAGCTTTTTCTAAAAACCATTCGTAGCGATCATTCATTTTTGTTGGTGCTACTGCTAAATGCAAATTGTAGTTTCGCTTTGGTTGCAATGAGCTAGATATAATAGAAACTGAACAGCTTTTAATCTCTGCCATTGTCATTTCAGCTTTAAAAAGCCAACCTTTTCCGTTGGTAATATGCAATTGGTCACCCACTTTTTTTCGTAATACTTTAACGATGTGTCGGCTTTCATCTTTATCAAAGCTAAAAATACTATCGTTTTCTGTAATATTTGGATTGTAAAATAATTGCATAAGGGCTTTTAAATATTAAATCTTTAAACGTGCAGTAGCCATCACGTCAAAATCCGAGAAATCTTTTTTTAAAAATTTTAAATAACCCACAATAGCAATCATTGCAGCATTGTCGGTAGTATATTCAAGTTTTGGAATATAAGTTGTCCAACCAAATTTTTGTTCGCCATCTTTCAAAGCTTTTCTGATGCCGGAATTTGCAGAAACACCACCTCCTATAGCAATATGTTTAATACTAGTTTGTTTAACGGCAAGTTTTAGTTTGTCCATTAAAATTCCGATAATGGTATATTGAATTGAGGCGCAAATGTCATTTAAGTTTTCTTCAACAAAATTAGCATTTGCTTTTGTTTCGCGTTGTACAAAATATAAAATAGCCGTTTTTAATCCCGAAAAGCTAAAGTTTAATCCATCCACTTTAGGTTTGGTAAATTTGTAGGCTTTAGGATTGCCAAGTTGCGCACGTCTGTCAATTTCCGGACCGGCAGGATAGCCTAGACCTAAAACTTTTCCACTTTTGTCATAAGCTTCACCAACAGCATCATCAATGGTTTCTCCTATAACTTCCATTTCAAAATGATTGCTCACTTTTACAATTTGTGTGTGGCCACCAGAAATGGTCATTGCCAAAAAAGGAAATGGTGGTTTTGCATGGTCATCTTCGTCAATAAAATGAGCTAATATGTGCGCTTGCATATGGTTAACATCAATCAAAGGTATATGTAAACCATAAGCCAACGATTTAGCAAAAGATGTACCCACAAGCAATGAGCCCATTAAACCAGGACCTCTAGTAAAGGCAATAGCACTAAGTTGATCCTTGTTTACACCAGCTTTTTCAAGTGCTTGGTGTACCACAGGAACAATGTTTTGTTGGTGTGCCCTAGATGCTAATTCAGGCACAACACCTCCGTATTCTGCATGTATTTTTTGATCAGCAACAACATTGCTTAAAATTTTGTCGTTACAAAGTACAGCAGTCGAAGTATCGTCGCATGAAGATTCAATGCCAAGGATATAAATATTTTCTTTTTCCATAGTCGCTATTAGGCACAATAATTGTTAATTTTACCAGATATAGTCCAAGGTGGCAGAAGTCAACGTATTGCAAAGGCAAATATACTATTTCAAACACACATAATTAAGCATATTTCTATCAAAAAGATACTCAAAATAATAGGTAAAATAGTAGCGATTTTCTTGCTCCTATTTTTTATTCTCTTTTTGATACTTTCCATTCCTGCCGTACAAACTAGATTGGGGAAATATGCAACAGATCGTATTAACAACGATTTTAAAACCAACATAACTATTGGTAGAGTTGGTCTTCAGCTTAATGGTGATGTAGAGTTAAAAGAGGTTTTAATCAGGGATTATAAAAAAGATACGCTGTTTGGTATAGGAGAGCTTAATAGTTCTATTATCAGTTTCAGAAATCTTTATAATAGCAAATTGAATTTTGGTGATATTGATATTCAAGATTTAGTATTCAACCTTAAAACCTATAAGGGAGAAGAAGATACCAACCTTGATATTTTTGTAGCAAAGTTTGATGACGATAATCCTAGAAAAGAAAAAAGTGAATTTTTATTTTCTTCTAGCGATATTTCTATTGAGAACGGCATTTTTAGGCTAATTGATGAAAACAGGAATACTCCCGAAATATTGAATTTTACAGATCTTAACGCTAATACAACCAACTTTTTAATAAATGGACCAGAGGTAAGTACGCGTATCAATACATTCAATTTTAACCATAATAAAGGTGTACGAGTTGAAAATCTGGTGGCAAATTTTGAGTATACCTTAGACCATATGACGTTTGGTGACTTGAGTATTAAAACAGGTCAATCGGAATTAAAAGGAGACCTTAGATTTGATTATAAACGTGAAGACCTAAAGGACTTTGTAGATAAAGTAAATATTGATGCAAAATTTAGGGACTCACAGATTCAGCTCACAGAATTAAATGCTTTTTTTGATGAGTTTGGTATCAATCAACGTGCTATATTTAATGCTGATTTATCGGGTACCTTAAATAACTTAACGGCCAACAATTTAAATGCAAGTACAACGAGAAATACAAGGATCATTGGAGATGTTACATTCAAAAATCTGTTCAGTAATGAAGATGACAGCTTTGCTTTAGAGGGTAATTTTGAAAACCTAGCTTCAAATTACTATGATTTAGTAGCATTACTACCTAAGTTATTGGGGAATTCTGTGCCAACTGTACTTTCTAAAGTTGGTAACTTTAAGATTCAAGGCACTTCATTTGTAACGGCAAAACGCATTGATGCAAACATTACCATAAATACAGATATTGGCTTTATAGACTCAAACCTTAAGCTGACTGATATTAACAATATTGATAATGCTACCTATATTGGGAATATAGTTTTGGATGAATTTAACCTTGGTAAATTAATAAATGATCCTTTGGTTGGTAATACTTCATTAGATTTAGATGTTGATGGAAAAGGATTTACAATAAACAACTTGCAGACTCAAATTACGGGAGATGTTTTTGCTTTGAATTATAATAATTACGAATACAAAAACATTAATGTTTCAGGTAAACTGGGAAGCAAGGTTTTTAATGGTAAATTAAATGCCAATGATCCTAATTTGCAGCTTAACTTTAATGGTTTGGCAGATTTGTCTGGAGATACTAAGAAATTCGATTTTAAAGCAAATGTAGATTATGCGAACCTTAGAGCGCTAAATTTTGTAACACGAGATAGTCTTTCAGAGTTCAAAGGGCTGATAACGATGACAGCAAGCGGGTCTGATTTTGATAATGCCAATGGAACCATAAATATTAAAAACATCATCTATAAAAATCAAGATGACACCTATGAGTTTGAAGATTTTGATATTGTTTCATCTTTTGTAGATTCCAATAGAAAAATCACAATTAACTCTCCAGATATTATTGAAGGCGAGGTTACAGGAAAATTCAAAATTAAAGAAGTTCTAAATTTAGTAGAAAATTCAGTTGGAAGTATCTATACCAATTATCAGCCACATGAGGTTGAAGCGAATCAGTATATTGATTTTAGGTTCAATATCTATTCAAAAATTGTGGCTATTTTTTCAAAACATCTGCAACTCGGTGAAAACACATTTGTAAAAGGAAGAATTGAAACAGATGAAAATGGTTTTGAGCTCACGTTTAATTCGCCCGAAATTAAATTCAAGGATTATTTTGCAAATAACATCAAACTTAACATAGATAACGGCAACCCAATTTATAATACGTTTATTGAAATTGATACCGTGAGTGCAGGACTTTATAACGCATCTGATTTTTCACTTATAAACGTTACCAAACAAGACACGCTTCTAATTAAATCAGAATTCAAGGGAGGAAAAAACAATCAAGATAATTATAACCTCAATTTATTTTATACAATTGATAAAGAGAACAAATCTGTTGTAGGTTTTAGAAAATCTGAGGTGTTGTTTAAAGGGTATGAATGGTTTTTAAATTCACAAAATGACTCACTGAATAAAATTCGATTTGACCGTCAGTTTAAGTCTATCGATATTCTGCCAATAAGAATCAATCAAGGAGAGGAGGAAATACTGCTTTCTGGTAAAATCGCAGACTCGGTAACCAAGGATGTTAATCTAAATTTTAAAGATGTTCAGCTGGTAAAAATAACCCCAAGGATAGATAGTTTGGCTCTTGAAGGTATTGTAAACGGTAAATTAGATATAAAGCAGGAAAATGGAGTCTATATCCCAAAATCTAATGTAGAGGTTAATAATCTTTACATGAATAATTATGAATTGGGTAATTTAAAAGCAAAAATTGAAGGTAACAATTCACTAACGGATTACGATGTAGATGTTACTTTGGTTAATGATAATGTAAAATCTTTAACCGCAAATGGATCAATTAATGTTGCCGAGAAAAATCCTTTAATTGATTTGCGTGTTGCTTTTGATGAATTTTTGTTAGATCCACTCAACCCTTTGGGAGAAGGTGTTATTAGTAATATTAGAGGATTAGTTTCAGGAAACGCAACAGTTACCGGTAGTTTAAAAAAACCAAGTATAGATGGAGAGCTATTGTTAGATAGGGCAGGTTTGGCTATACCTTATCTAAACGTAGATTACGATTTTGATTTTGACTCAAAAGTAACACTCAAAAATCAACGATTTGTATTCAATGATGTTGAGCTTACGGACTCTAAATACTTTTCAAAAGGAAATTTAAATGGTTTTATAGAACACAATAATTTCAAGGATTGGCAACTCGGGCTATATTTAAGCACTAATAGACTTTTGGTTTTAGACACAGAAGAATCTTTAGATGAGTTGTACTATGGTACAGCTTTCATTTCGGGTAATGCGCAAATTAATGGCCCAACATCTCAATTGATAATTGACGTGGAAGGAAGTACTGCGCCAGGCACAGAGTTTAATATTCCTTTAAATGATTCTGAAAGCTTTGGTGATAATTCATTTATTAAATTTTTAAGTCCAGAAGAAAAAGCCGCAAGACTAAATGGTGAGGTGGTTGAACAAACCGAAATTAAAGGTTTAGAGCTTAATTTTGATTTAGATGTAAACCAAAACGCATCAATTGAAATCGTAATTGATAAAGAAGCAGGTAGTACTATAAAAGGACGAGGTGAAGGAAACTTGGTATTTTTAATAAATACTAACGGCAGATTTAATATGTGGGGAGACTTTGCTGTATATGAAGGATTTTACAACTTTAAATATGGTGGTTTTGTTGAAAAGAAATTTGAAGTAGAACAAGGCGGCAACATTGTCTGGGAAGGAGATCCATTAAAGGCCCAAATTAATTTAAAAGCACTTTATAAAACAACCGCGAATCCTTCAGTATTATTAGATAATCCTATCAGTCAAAGAATACCTGTGGAAGTAGAAATACTATTAACAGGTCAGTTAGAGCAACCAGATCCGGCTTTTAGCCTTAATTTTCCTAATGTGAGCTCAACCGTAAAATCTGAATTAGATTACAGATTATCCTCAAAAGACGAAAGAGACAATCAAGCCTTAACATTATTAGCCACAGGAGGATTTGCAAGCGGAATTACAGGATTGAATTTTAATGGTACCATTTCAGAACGTCTAAACGGTATTGTAAATAACATTTTCGGCAACAGTGATAACAAGCTTCAGGTTGGTTTAGATGTAGAACTTGGTCAAGACACACCAGATATACAGACCAATACAACGGTAGGTTTTACGCTTCAAACTAAAATAAACGAAAAAATTCTCGTTAACGGAAAAGTAGGAGTTCCTTTTGGTGCGGCAAGCCAAACTGTAATTAGTGGAGATGTTCAAATCGATTTATTGTTGAATGAAGATGGAACTTTAAGAGCAAAAGTGTTCAATAGGGAAAATACCATTAGAAATTTTGGAGAGGAAATTGGTTATACACAAGGGGTTGGTTTATCTTACAATGTAGAATTTGATACGTTTAAGGAATTTTTGAATATTATCTTTTCAGGAAAGAATAAAAAAGAAGAAAAACCAATAGAAGAGGATATTAAAAAAGAGGAAGAGGAAGTCACTATGATGCCAGAATATATTAGCATAAAAAAGAAGAAAAAAACAAAAAATAAATCCTAAAATAGAGATTCATCATGTTTTTAAGAAAATACTTATTAACGAAAACGTTTGAATTGTAACAACAGTGATTATTTTATATAAATAGTCACTTTTTAGTTCTATTCTTTAGTAATTTTACTGTAAACAAATTATTTAAATGTCAAAAACGATTAAAAAAGTTGGTGTAATGACATCTGGTGGAGATTCGCCAGGCATGAATGCCGCTATTAGATCTGTAGTTAGAACTTGTGCTTACCATAAAATTGAATGCCTCGGAATTTATAGAGGTTACGAAGGAATGATAGAAGGAGATTTTATTGAATTGGATGCACGTAGTGTAAAAGGAATTATAAACAAAGGAGGAACTATATTAAAATCAGCGCGCTCAAAAGATTTTAGAACAAAAGAAGGAAGAGCCAAAGCGCATGAGCAACTACAAAAAGCTGGTATTGAGGCTTTGGTAATTGTTGGAGGTGACGGTAGTTTTACGGGTGCCATGATTTTTAATGAGGAATATAACTTTCCAGTGATGGGTATTCCTGGTACTATTGATAATGATATAGTGGGTACCACACATACGCTAGGATACGATACAGCTTTAAACACAGTCGTTGAAGCCATTGATAAAATTAGGGATACCGCAAGTTCCCACAACCGATTGTTCTTTGTTGAAGTAATGGGTCGCGATGTTGGCCATATTGCTTTAAATGCAGGAGTTGGTGCTGGAGCAGAAGAGATTTTAATTCCTGAAGAAAACTTAGGATTAGATCGGCTATTAGAATCCTTGAGACGAAGCAAGCAATCAGGTAAATCATCAAGTATTGTAGTTGTCGCAGAAGGTGATAAAATAGGAAAAAACGTATTTCAGTTGAAAGATTATGTGGAAGAAAACATGGAAGAGTACGAAGTTAGAGTTTCAGTTTTAGGACATATGCAACGAGGTGGTTCACCGTCTTGTTTCGATAGGGTTCTTGCAAGCAGAATGGGAGTAAGGGCTGTAGAAGGCCTGTTAAAAGGAGAAAGCAACTATATGGTCGGGCTTAAAAATGACATTATAGACGTAACACCTTTTGCTCAAGCTGTAAAAGGAAAAACACAAATAAACAAGGAGCTTATGAGAGTTTCGGATATAATGACAGTTTAATCACAAAAATTAATTAATAGTAAAGATGTCAAATTTAAAATTAGGAATAAACGGATTCGGAAGAATCGGAAGAATAGTATTTAGAGCAACCGTTAAACGCAACGATGTAGATGTTGTTGCCATCAATGATTTATTGGATGTAGAACATTTAGCGTACCTTTTAAAATACGATTCTGTGCATGGAAATTTTGATGGTACCGTTGAAGTTAAAGACGGACACTTAGTGGTAGATGGTAAAACAGTGAGAGTAACAGCAGAACGCGATCCTAAAAATCTTAAGTGGGATGAAGCAGGTGCTGAGGTGGTTGCAGAATGTACAGGTATATTTACAACTTTAGAAACAGCAGACTATCATTTACAAGCAGGTGCTAAAAAAGTGGTTATTTCTGCACCAAGTAAAGATGCACCAATGTTTGTAATGGGTGTTAATGATAATAAATTAACAGCTGATGATAAAATAGTGTCTAACGCCTCATGTACTACTAACTGTTTAGCTCCAATGGCTAAAATAGTAGATGACAATTTTGGACTGGAAGAAGCTTTAATGACTACAATCCATGCCACAACATCCACTCAATTAACAGTAGATGGACCGTCTAAAAAGAATTACAGATTAGGACGTTCTGCATTAGCAAACATTATACCGTCAACCACAGGTGCTGCAAAAGCAGTAGGTAAAGTGATACCAGAACTAGATGGAAAACTTACAGGTATGGCCTTCCGTGTGCCAACACCAGATGTTTCCGTTGTTGATTTAACAGTACGTACCCGCAAAGAAACATCTCTAGAGGAAATTAAGGCTGCATTTAAAAAAGCCTCTGAAGGATCTATGAAAGGAGTTTTAGGTTACACAGAAGATGCAGTTGTATCTCAAGATTTTGTAAGTGACGATCGTACAAGTATTTTTGATGCAGATGCCTGTATAGAACTAAATTCAAAGTTCTTTAAATTAGTATCTTGGTACGATAATGAATTTGGATACTCAAACAAATTGGTTGATTTGGCCCAGAAGGTGAACAACTTGTAAGCCATTATATTAATTCTAAAATTCCGTAGAGCTATGAATATGTCATATTCTACGGAATTTGTATATAAACAGCAGTATGATTTTAATAACAGATGGAGGTTCTACAAAATGCGATTGGATTTTAATTGACAAAGAAGGTAACAAAACAGCAGAAAAAATTAGGACCAAAGGCTTAAATCCAGCAATAATTGCTCATAAAAAGCTAAAAAAGACGATTGAGAAAAGTGAGGAATTGATGAAGTTGGCAAATGATGTCTCACACATTTTTTTCTATGGAGCAGGTTGTGGTACTGAAAAACCAAGACTATTATTAAAATCAATATTAGAGTCAATATTTACTAAAGCAGAAGTAGAAGTAAGAGAGGATACGTATGCTGCGGTTAGGGCAACCATAACCAATAAGGACGAAGCAGCTGTGGTCTGTATTTTAGGTACAGGTTCTAATTGTAGTTATTATGATGGCAAGGATCTGCATCAACGTGTTGATAGTTTGGGTTTTATTTTAATGGATGATGCAAGCGGAAATTATTTTGGAAAGCAACTGATCAGAGATTATTATTTTAATAAAATGCCAGATACAATTAAGCTAGCTTTTGCACATAAACACAACTTGGAAGCTGACTTTATAAAGCACAACCTATATAAACAGGTAAATCCAAGCGCTTTTTTGGCCAATCATGCCGAATTTATGTTTTTAAATAAAGATTCAGAATATATTAGAGGTGTTATAAAAAAAGGCATAAAACTATTTACAGAAAATATGATTCTTCAATTTAAAGAAGAATTAAAAACCTGCCCTGTACATTTTGCGGGTTCTATTGCTTTTTATGCCCAAGAAGAAATAAGGGAAATTGCAAAAGAATATAATATTACAGTTGGTAATTTTGAAAGAAGACCCATTGAAGGTTTGGTAAATTATCACTTAAGCAATCTATAAAATGGAAATAGCTATCATTGCACACGATGGTAAAAAAGCCGAAATGGTTCAGTTCTTGAATGAGCATTCCGATATTTTACATCAAAAGAACATTAACTTGGTATCCACAGGAACTACTGGCGAAAAAGTAGCTAAATCTGGTTTTTCGGTTACTGCGCTTTTGTCTGGTCCGTTAGGCGGAGATGCGCAGATTGCAGCCAGAGTAGCAGAAGGAAAGTGCGATATGGTTCTGTTTTTTAGAGATCCATTAGATAAGCATCCGCATGAACCAGATATTTTAATGCTTATGCGCCTTTGCGATGTACACAATGTACCATTGGCTACAAATCCTGCAACGGCAGATTTGCTGATTAAATCAATTTAGTTTTTTTAATAAGCTGTTAATAAAACTAAGCAAGCCAGTTGTAAAATTTATATTTTGTTATATCTTTGTGACATCAAAAAATAATGAAACGCAATTATGTTTGAATTTGATCAGTACTTAGGATTTTTAGCATTCTTAACCATATTAACCATTGGTTTTTGGTTAATGATTTTTTTGTTAACATTTGTAATTCCGTATTGGGTATTTGGTTCTGCCATTGAGCGTTTTAAAGAAATTAAAGAAGAGCGAAAAGCAAAGCGCAAAACTTCAAAATAAAATTCACATAAAATATATATT
>OJDK01000826.1_pt1 | contig 10018 bp, 11 predicted proteins | sample 1592791 | NCBI WGS metagenome assembly OJDK01 (sample SAMN05416878, study PRJEB24817) | seawater metagenome | isolation source: Sea water | place: Canada:Atlantic | collected 2013-11
TTTATGCTTGCGCGGTTGTGTCCGCAGGACACAAAGCCGCAATTGTTGTTATACGTTGTTGGCATTAGTTTTTTAATTCAATTTCATTGGTTTCACATTCATAACTTTCATCCATTCCTTTACTTCCAATGGTTTCCACTGTTCATTTGTGTAAACACTATAAATATAATCATAAAGTTCTTTGGTAAGAAAAATCAATCGTCCGTCATTTCCACCAGAAGCCAAATATATTTTTTCTTTAATTCCTTGATTTTCGGCTTCCTGATTTATGATTTGAGCAAATCTCATTACTGCTTCTCCCCATCCATAACCATTAAAGTTCTTAAAAATTACATATTTGTTTCCGTTTATTGTTATTCTATGATTTAACCATTTATTTTTGCTATTCCATTCCTCAAAATGGTCAGTAACATTTATTTTCAATCCAATTTTGTCAAAAGTTGGTTTAACTTGTTCTAAAAGTTCCGTAAATCCGCCTTCTTCATAAACAGTTTCTCCATCACACCAATAATATCTATAATCAAGAGGAACTCCTGTATCGTCATCCCAAATCGAAACTAATTCATTTGTGGGGTCATAATTTTCGATAAGGTCATTTTTCAAGCTGTCAATATTTTTCTTGTCAGCGTATTTATAATAACCTAATTTTTCTAATTCAGCAACGAATTCCGTAGCCGAAACTTTTTGATTAGAGTTTCCTTTACTTTTTTTCTTAAAAGCTCCGAAAACAATTAATCCGATTATGATTCCAAATATTAGTGTCAATTTTTTCATTTGGTTTTAAATTAATGCCAACGTGTTTGTATATGGCTCGTAGCGTGCAAATTAGCGATAACTATTCGGTCTAGCACGAGCCGAATTTTTTAATTTTCTTATTATCTTTTTTCTCAATAAGCCAAATTAAAAAATTTGGCGGACTTGCAAATATGCCTTAACTTCGTTTAAGCAACTGATTAGCTATGAGCTATATACGTTGTTGTGCGCAGGCTTTCTGCGTTCTGCTTATCCATTTTATCCACAACTTATCAAAATTCCTCCCTGTGGAAAGTTGAATTCGTAAATATAATTTTCATCTGTCAGGCATCCATATTTTTTCCGATACTTTCTTTCTCGAAAATCATAAACGTGTAATATCAAATACCTTGTTTGAAAATAAGATTTTACCATTTCTGCTTCAAAATTTTCGATTTCTTGATTATCTTTTTTCCAAGTGTAATAATCAAAGGAAAGTACTATTTTTTTTGTTTTGTCAGAATTGATTTTTTCCCAAGAGTCATTTTTCAATATTAGTTCGCCAGGATGATAACCAACTAAAATTCGGTCTTTTGTTCCGTCATTATATTCAAAGTTCAGATATGCACCTGCAATTTCGGAAACCACTAATCTACCGTTTACGTCAATAACCATATTAAGATTTTGTCCGAATCCTATGTTCGAAAATCCAATTATTGTCATTAAAAGTAGAAGTTTAAATTTCATTCTCATTTTTTTTTAGTTTGCGCACAACGTGATTGTATATGACAAGTAGCATGCAAGTTAGCGATGTTTTCCGCCACGCAACAAGGCAAATCTTTTGTATTTTGCTTTTATATTTTTGTTTTCAAATGCCAAATCAAAAGATTTGGCGACTTCCCAAATGTACCAAAATTTTCGAATTAGAAAAGACGTAGCTATTTGTTATATATGTTGTTGCCCACAGTTTTTTTTATATAATTTCTCGATTTTCTTAAAATGAAAGTCTGCATTCGGTAAATCTCTGAACAATTCATTTATTTTGTTTTTTTCATTGATAGCAGTTTCACATTTTTTTGAGGCTATGTAATTTCCAATTCTATGAACATAAGCCTGAAATAAAACTTTCCTATCATCAGTTTTATTAATTACAAAAGTTGCAATATTAATCCCTTTCTCATAATTCTTATTGAAATAATATGACCTTGATAAATTCACAGCTGAAGTTAGATAAGTGGAATCCGATAAAGTCAAAGATTTTTCCATAAGTTGAATAGATTCATCGAATTCTCCAATTAATGTTTTATACAGTCCGTAGTTGCTTAATACTACGTAATTATTTGGCTCTATTTCTAATGCTTTTAAAAATGATTTCTCAGCTTTATCAAGTTCATTTTTCTCGCTGAATTCTATCCCTTTTTGATTTAGTTCAATCACTTTTTTATTCTGCCCAATTGGGCTTTCTGTAATTACAGTTTCGCCATCGGTTCGCAATTTTTTTTTATTCTTATTACAACTTACACACAATACTATAGTAGTTAATAACGCAATATATTTTAGTCTGATAATATTGGTTGATATCATTAATTTATTCATTGTTGTTATTTTTATTCAAGCTGTAAATTGTGGGCAACGGTTTTGTATATGGAAAGTTGCGGGTTTGCGTGCGAGGATTTTCCGAAGGAAAATCAGACGTAGTAAACGTGCAACGACCATAGAATTAAGCACAAAATAGCAATTTTTTATATACGTTGTTGCCATTTCGTTGTTTTTCATTTCAAATTTTCAACCAAATTCCGATTTTTATATTCCGCTTTTGAGTGAGTTCGGTCAGCATTTTATTCCGCAATATTTTTCAATTCCGTTTGAGTGAGCAATTCCGCAACTTGCTAAATTCCGATTGAGTAAGATTCCGAGTTTTTAATTCAGATTCCGATTCCGCAAACGAGCTAAAAAATCAGACGTAATTTTTGGTCAGCATTTGAGTTAAATTCCAGCGTATTTTTAAAAATTCCGCAATATGATTTTTCGGTTTTTACTTTCTTAAAACTCAAAAAAAATTCGAAAATAAAACTGCTTTTTTTTCCGTTCAGAGTGCGTTCCGCAATGAATGGCAACGGTTTGTGTAAGAATAGTAAGGGATTTCGAAGGACTGAACTTTCAATTTATCACTTAGCCAAATTTGCAATTTTTTCTTTAATTAATAGACATGCAAAATTGTAAATTTTGCGGACTTTGTAAAATGCACTTCACTTTGGGATAAGCACTAAAACCCTTATTATTTTTACACTTTGTTACCTGTAGGCTATTTTGTTTCAGTTCCTATTTTTCCGTTGATTTGTTAATTCGTATGAAATTATATACGCCTTTTCCTTCTGCAATTAATTCATCATTCTGAAAGGCTTTCATTTTCGTTACAAGTATTCTATTACCTAACCTAACTATTTTACCTTCCACAATTATTTCAGATGCTTCAGCACCTTTTAAATAATCTATTCTTAAATCAATAGTTACTAATTTATCTTCCAATGACGTAAAGTGAGTGCTTCCTGCAATACCACCAACAGAGTCCATTATTGTAGCAATAATTCCTCCGTGCCACCTGTTTGTTCTCATATCTCCAACAATTTCATCTCTAAAGGGAACTTTAACTTTTACAAACCCTTTTTCAAGTTCCAATAATTTTAGTCCTAAAAATTTATGAACTGGAATACCTTCTTCAATTATTTGTTTAATAAATCCTATGTTTTTTTCTATCATTTATTTTGATTCTAATTATTGTTCTTGGCTTACAGGTAACGGTCTTGTATAACAATCAGTTGCGGATTGGTTAAAAACTAAGATAGCTAAAATTACCGACTTTTATGCTTGCGCGGTTGTGTCCGCAGGACACAAAGCCGCAATTGTTGTTATACGGTGTTGTGCATAGTGCTTTTATTGCCATAATTTATAACATACAAATGGTTTATCATTAATATCTTGTTTAATTATTTGCAGAAATTTCAGAGGACCAATTTTTTCCTTATCAATGAATTTAAAATTTTCAATATGTTCATCTTTTGGTCCGGGAAGAATTACTCCGACATTTCTCGTGATTTCAGAACCCAATTTAAATACAACGAGAAATGATGTTATGTCTTTTGGAAATGAAATCTTATATATTCCTTGGTCAAAGTTTTCTAATTTATCAGATATTATCAAAGGTTTTAATTCTTGGTTTTTGTTTAAAACAAGATAGTCTCTTACATATTTTCCTCCTGTTGAAAAAATATATGCATATCCGAAATAATAAAATGCGTATAAATAGGCAAATCTTAAAAATCCATCATCTATTTTTTTAGCATCCCCGAAATCAAAAAGAAAATTAACTTTTGCCTTTCCTTCACTATGCATTATAGACACATTATCTTGTGCATATGGGTTTTTCTTGTTAGAATTTATTGAGGTTGTTTTGTTGTCAACATCTCGTTCTAATTTAGCCTTGAAAGTTCTAGATGAATCGATAGCCATTTTGAAATCTAATTCGCCTTTTCCTTCCAATGCACAATAAGCTTTGAACCACTTACTCAACTCACTATCATAAATTGAACCTCTGATATTATTACATTTTTTACAGGTCAATAGTAACGGTTTGCCATTCAATTTTTTTGGGGGTACATCTTCTATTGTGAGTGGATTTTCAACCGCTTGATTTAAATGTTGTTCAGTAAAAGAATCAAAGCATAAGGGACAAATATAAAAGTCAATATTTATTATATTTAAATGAGGATTATTCATAACTAGCGAAAAATTCCGCGAGAATTCATTAAAAATACTTTCTCTTATTTTAGCTCCTCTGCTCATTAGTTTTCGCATTATGCACAACGTTTATGTATAAGATTAGTGGCGTGTTTAAGCACCTAATTTAGCAAATAAACACCAGATAGAAAATCCGCGAGGATTTTCGTAAGTAGGCGAGAACTAGCCATTAATTTTATACGGTGTTGGCATTAGTTTTTTTGTTTTTGTCATTTCCGAGTTTAATGATTAAAAACCAAAATAATGAATGTATTAAAAAATTCAGAATGTAATTCCAAATCGGATTATTCCAAATTAAAGGTATTTGATAGGCAATCCAAGTGCTTATTGCTCCGAAAATTCCGAACATAATTAAGGAAGCAAACCAACCTGCTATAGCGTTGGCTTTCCGTCCATCTTTACTGTATAGTGGCAAAAATATTAAAAAAGGTAAAATGATAACAAATAAATAATTTGACGTAAATGTCATCCAATAAATTGAACGTATGGGTTTTTTAGTAGTAGTTTTAGGTTTATTATTCGCTGGATTGTTCTGGTCGATAATTTCAGATATTTCAGACTTTATAGTGTCCTTTAAAAAAAGGCGTGATAATTCGTCAGAATAATGTTTCTTGTGAAATACTTTTCGTTCCATTTTAGATAGTCCGTTCAGTATTATAGAGTCATTTGGATAATTCTTTTTAAGATTGCTTATTTTCTCAAGTTGTTCAATTTTATTATTCAAATGATAATTATAGCTAAAACCTAAATAAAAGTCAGATGCAATAATTAAACCGATTACAGATATAAAAATGGCAGTTTTAAATCCCCAAGAAGTGGTTTTGTCTTTAATTAAATCAATAAAATGTTTAAATATGTCTCCCAATTTCTGTTTTTTGTCAAATTAATGCCAACGGTCTCGTATAAGAATAGTAGCGGTGTTTTAAGCACTTACTTTTCGGTTTAGTACTGTCGTTTGATTTATAAATTTCACTTTCGTTTTAGGGATTAAACCGCTATTATTTTTATACATTGTTGTGTTTTCGTACTTTTTTCCACAAACTTGCTAGCGTTGGTAAAGACATACTCTTTTACAATTTTGGGCTTGTGTGTTGGCTGTAGCGAATTGTAAATGTGTATGGCTTGTAGCGTTGGCAAATCCGTTAGAGTATTAATTCAGTTAACATTTGTTTTATATCCAAATGCTTTGCTCCTTGAACTGACTTTGAGTTCATTCCAACCAACTCAACCCAATCCATAATTTTTTTCTTTTCGGTCGTTTTTTCATTCCAATATTCTGTTAGTTCAATTGCTGAAGTGTTAATTAAAATTTCTAAAACAGATTCTATATTATCAAACAACTTTATAAATACTCTAGGAATGTTTTTATACGTTTTATTTTTAATCAAATAATCTGCTTTTCCTCCAGCAGTAAATAAATCCCTTACATTCGGACAAACAACAGCTTCTCGTGTTACAAGCCATATTGCAAGTCGAGCAAATTTATCTCCACGATTACTAAAAACTTCTGGAAAATAAACCATTGCTCTGTTTTTAATCTCTTGCTTTTCTTTTAAGCTTAAGTTGTTCCAAATATTTATAACAAGATTACTTGCTTGTTCTGTGTCTTGAATCCACCACAAATCTTGACCAGGTTTCAACTTGCTTTTGTAGTAGTCCGTTATTGGTTTAATTGGATTTTTCTTTTGACGCAAAGTATCGTAAGGTGTATTGATTTTGTCAAAAATGGTTTTTCCCTTTTCCAAGTTCATATCGATTAAATACCTTGGCGAATGTGTAACAACAACCTCTGATAAACATTCTTCATAAGCTCGACACCTAAATTCAATAGGTTTTCCAAGTTTACCGAAAAGCATAAATATGCGTTCGACATCATCTACTCTTGTAGATTCTAAAACGCTATTTCCCGTTGTTTTCCAATGGTTTTGAGTTGTAGTTTTAACTTCTATTCCATAAAATTTTTTCGCAACAATGTCTGGAAATTTTTGACCTCCAATTAATTCAATGGAATTTTCAAATTGTGAACCTACAGCTAAATCCGTCATCACATCTCGAACATAAGGTTCAAGTTTTGCTCCTTTTAGCTGCTCAATCTTTTTAGGCGATTTCTTTGCGTGAGCATTTAATTCTTCAATTGTAGAATTTAATAAAGTGTTGAACTCACTTTTTTGTGGTTCTGAATTAACTGATACTACCATTATTTTTTAAAATATAAGTCCCAAACATTTTCTATTCTCTTTGCTAAATTGTAAGCGAGTAGTGGTGGAACAGCATTCCCAATTACTTTATATGCTTTTGAAGGACTTACTAAATATGAACCTTTACGACCGTTTTTGTTTGGTATTACAAATTCATAATCAGGCGGAAAAGTTTGAATTAAAGCACATTCTCTAGGTGTCAAACGTCTTTCTTTAAGACCTTTGGAAAGTTCTTTGGTTATAATCCCTCCATTTTTTTTAGATAATCTTCTAAACTCGATATTTCCGTGATGTTCTGCTCTAATGGTTGGGCTAATTCCATCTGGTTTTATTTCTATTTGACCTTGACAATGCTTACCCATAAATTTTGCTTTCGAGTAAAATTGTTGAGATAAATCTTTTGATTTTTCAGGTTCTTTTAAGTTTGCGAAAAGTTCTTTTAAATCTACGTGACGTTTTAAATCTTCTCCATCAGTTGTGTAAGCGTGAGTTGGTCTAGGATACGGATTGTATTTATCCGAAATGTCTTCTCTTTCTAATTGTTCAAGAGCGGATTTTTTTAATGCAGATTTTTTTATACCAATAAAGAAAACTCGTTCCCTTGATTGCGGAACACCATAATCTGCTGCGTGTAAAACACGAGGATTTAAAACTAAATATCCATTATCTCCAGCAGAAGAGAAATCATTTTGAATAATGTCCTTGACGTTTGAAAGATTTACTAAACCTTTTACATTTTCTGCAATGAAAATTTTTGGTTGAGTTATTTCGATAACTTGTTTCATCCACATATATAGCTGACCACGAGTTTCTTCTGTTGCACAAGTTTCTGTGTTTAGTTCTCCTTTGTGGTTTTTATGTGAATTAAGTCCGTTTCTTTTTCCGGCAACACTAAAATCTTGACAAGGGAAACCACCAGTTACAATGTCTATATTTTTTGGGAAAACCTTTGTTCCGTTTTGATGTAGCTTTACTAAATCGACTATGCTGTCTGTTTGGTAATCTTCTGCGTTATGTCCTCTTTTCGAAAAGTAGTTTACCCAAGCATTTCTTGCATCCTTTAAAATATCGTTTGCAAAAACTGTTTTAAAACGTGTTTTAGAAAGATTAACGAAATTATTTTCTAGTTCTTTGTTTATGAAATCGGGATTTAAAACCTCATTCACAGATGATTTTAAAACTGAAAAATCTCCCTCAAAACCTAAATCCATTCCACCACAACCAGAAAATAAAGAAAGCATATTCAAGGTAGATTTTCCTGTTTGTTTTTTCTTTTCGGTTTTAGGATAGAATTTTACTGCTAATTGAGGTTCTTCAACTACGCTAGTATTTTCTGTGTCAGTTGTTAATGTTCGCATAGTTAGTTTTGAATTGGATGTGATTTTAAATATTTGATTTTTTTCTCTGCAACTTTTAGTGCTTTACTTGCACAATCTTCGTCTACTATTTCATAGGCTATTTTGTCGCTTATAAATTGCACTAAAAGTTCGTCTTTATCAAGTTTGAGAATTTCCGCAAGTTTTACCAACATTTCTTTTGTAGGCTTCCTCTCGTTTCTTTCGATTTTGCTCAAAATAGCTTGGTCGATATCGACATAAGCAGAAACTTGCCTTAAGAGAAGTCCTAGAGCTTGTCTTTTATTCCGTAAAATTTGTCCGATTGTTTCCATTTGAAAATTATTACTTGACAATAAGTGTCAAATATAGTTTGTCAAATTTTGGAAAACAAGAAATTCAGATTGTATTTTTCCGAGCGTTGGTAAATTTTAGCTCTTTTGGTTTTTAGAGCTTTGGAATTTAGCGTTGGCAAAAACCGAAAGTGCTAAAATATGCGGCTGATTGTATGAAACACAACGTTCTCGGCTATGAGTAGTTGCGTGGTTTAACACTTACTTTTGCAAGTACACACCAAACTGAAAATCCGCGAGGATTTTCAGAAGTAGGCAAGAACAAGCAATTACTTATAGCCATTGTTGTGGTTAGTGTTTTTTTATTTATTTACTCAATTTTAAAATTCTAAAAGCACCTTGAATTACCAAAACAAAAACTATTGTTCCGATAATCAAATCAGGTTTGCTTGAACTCAACCAGTTTACCAAAAGTCCAGCTGTTATTACTCCTAAATTTATAATCACATCGTTTGAAGTGAAAATCATACTTGCTTTCATATGTGCCTCTTCCTTACTTTTTGACTTTTGTAAAATGTAAAGACAAATTCCGTTTGCAATAAGTGCGAAAATTGAAACGATAATCATTGTCGAAAAGTTTGGTAATTTCTCGTCTCCGAAAAATCTCCTTAAAACTTCTACAAATCCGATAATTGCAAGTGTTATTTGAAAATATCCAGCAAGTTTGGCAATCCGTTTTTTCTTTATTACTGTTCCACCAACCGCAAACAAGCTAATTCCGTAAACGAAACTGTCCGCAAGCATATCTAAACTGTCGGCAACCAACCCCATTGATTTTGAGATTATTCCTGTTGTCATTTCAATTATGAAAAACGTAAAATTTATGGCAAGTACAGACCAAAGTAGTTTTTTTTGATTTGCATTTTCATTAAATTCTGTTTGGTCGGTTTGTTCAGTCGAGATTTTCTTTCCGCCTAAATTCAGTTCGATAACTGATTTTTCGATTTGGTCAGTTTCTCCGCTGTGAAAAACGGTCAGTTTTCGGTTGGGAATGTCAAAGTCCAAATTCGCAATACTTGAAATTCCGTCCAATTTCATTCGGATTAGATTTTCCTCTGAAGGACAGTCCATTTTAGTAATCTCAAATATTGTTTTATTCATTTAGTTTCTCGGTTTTTTTACATTAACCACAACGGTCTCGGCTATGTGTAGTGCGGGAATTGGAAGCGGTAGTTTTCAATTTCGCACGGACGGTAGCGAGCCGTTTTTATATTTGTTATTTTCTGCCAATAAATATACAAAATGGCGACCGGAATAGGGGACAAAAACTTTGGTTTTGCCATTCGACCCGCATTACGTATAGCCATTGTTGTGCGTTCGGCTTTATTTTTTCCTTTTCAATTCAATTAGTCCTTTAAATTCAGTCAACAGTCTTTCTTGTTCTTCCAAGAGGTAGTCAGATGAAAATGGTGAACCGCAATCTTGATTGTTTATCTGGTGTAAAAGTTTTCCATTAGCAAAGTAACTTCTATCTTCTATAATTTCGGATTTCTCAAAATCGAATACCTCAGTATCATTATTTTCTTCTTTGGCTTTTGAGTCCCAGTAAATAGGTCTGTTGTATTTCTGTCTCTTATACACATCTGACGCTGCCGACGACTCC